>Ga0116202_10000776_pt1 | contig 18148 bp, 16 predicted proteins | sample LakKivw325mmetaG_FD_94479 | JGI IMG/M metagenome (GOLD analysis project Ga0116202, IMG submission 94479) | Anoxic lake water microbial communities from Lake Kivu, Rwanda to study Microbial Dark Matter (Phase II) - Lake Kivu water 325m metaG | ecosystem: Environmental > Aquatic > Freshwater >...
TCATTGAGTAGATAATCAGCGAGCTCGGTTGAAGGCTTCCCTAATTTCCTCACGTCCGCGAAGGCATAGAAAGCTCCTTTCGGTCTGGCCACCGAGAAACCTTTCACCTTGTTCAGTCCATCGATAATCACGTTTCTTCTTCTCTCGAACTCTCTCACCATCTCTGTCACAGGCTCCTGTGGTCCTCTCAGCGCCTGCACAGCACCCTTCTGTGCGAACGAAGTCGCCGACCCAAGAGCGCTTTGCTGCATCTTCACAGCAGCAGATATGATCGCTTTTGATCCTACAAGATATCCTATCCGCCACCCGGTCATGGCATAGGCCTTTGAGAAACCATTGACAGTCAAGACTCGATCCGGATCGTGAGAGAGAGCAGCTATGCTGCAGTGTTCTTCACCATCGTAGATTATCTTTTCATAGATTTCGTCCGAGAGAACTAGAAAGGCACTCTTAGCCGCCAGTCCGTCGAGAACCTCGAGGTCACTCCTAGCCACGATTGATCCAGTGGGATTGCACGGCGAGTTCAACACGAGCATCTTAGTTCTAGAGGACAACTTCTTTTCTACATCTCTTGGATCTAGACGAAAACCATTTTCGCTCTTCAACGGCAGAGAGACCGGGACCCCTCCTGCCATCTCAATGCAGTTCCGGTATGTGTAGTAGCCAGGCTCAGGCACAAGTACCTCTTCCCCCGGTTCAACTGTGCACATGAGGGCCAAGTAAGCTGCCTCCTGGGATCCTACAGTAACGCAGATCTGGGTGGCAGGGTCTGCCTCGATCTTGTTGTCCTTCCTGAGTTTCTCTGCTATGGCTTCTCTCAGCTCTAGCAGTCCGGCGTTTGGTGTGTAATGTGTGAGGCCCTCGTCAAGAGCCTGTTTCGCGGCTTCTTTGATGTGACTAGGTGTATCGAAGTCAGGCTCACCGAGTTCGAAATGGATCAGCTTCTCTCCTTTGCGTTCCAATGCCTTCGCCTTATCGAACATCATCCTTCCCAAGAAAGGCCTGACACGAGTTACTCGGTCAGCTACTACATCCTTCATTCTTATCCCAACGACAGAGAATGACCTCTGTGTAAGAGAAAATCGATCTTAAGCCTTTCATGAGGTTTCGAATGTGGAATTGATAGACATTCTCGTGGAATTGCGAAAACCCGCCGAGTCAAGCTTTCTTGTGACGAGCCACTTCTCTGTTCACAAGAAATCTTGGTTCCTGCCCTTTGAGAATCCTCACAGCTTCCTCGGCGACTGTCAACTGAAGTCTCTTCATGGACTCGTCAGAAAACCCTGCCACATGCGAGGTAACAATGACGGTTGGTAGTGTTAGCAGTGGGTTGTTTGGGTCGGGGGGTTCCTTCTCGAACACATCCAAGGCGGCGCCGGCGATTCGTTTGTTACGTAGGGCACTGATTAGCGCCTGCTCATCCACGATTGGGCCTCGGGCGACGTTGACTAGGTACGCCGTCGGCTTCAACAGGGCGAGGGCTTTCTCGCCGATCAGGCCTCGTGTCTCATCAGTCAACGCGCAGCAGATCACAATGAAGTCCGACCGGCTCAGCAGCGGCTCCAAGGTGAGCAGCTCGACGCCAAGCTCGCCCGCCTTCTCCTTCGGCACGTATGGATCGAAAACCAGAACAGACATACCCAAACCGCGAGCCAGAGTGGCCAAGTGTGTTCCAACGCGTCCGAAGCCAACCATTCCTAGTGTCTTCCCGTAGAGCTCATTTCCAAGAAGTTCCCATCGCAACCACTTTCCGGCTCTCACCGCGTCATGCAGTTGTGGTATCTTTCTTGCGATTCCTATCATCAGTCCAAGCGCCAATTCTGCGACAGATATCGAGTTGACGCCCGGAGTGTTGACCACGTAGATTCCTTTCTCGGTCGCTGCTGCGACATCGATATGGTCGAACCCTACACCATAGGCGATTGCTGCCTTCAACTTCTCAGATGCAAGGATGGCCTCGCGGGTGATTCTACGAACGCCAGAGATAACCACTTCAGTGTCTTTCATGTCCCGGACCAAGTCAGCTTCCTTATCCCCTTCCGCCCAGACAACCTCTCCAGCACTACGCAGTAGTCTCATGGATTCATCAGACATGGGTCTGCGATCCGCAAACAGTATCTTCGACATCGTCTCGTTCCCACTGAGGCGACACCGTACAACATTTCTATTAGCCTTTCGAGCAGATTGCCCCTCAAGCCGGCGCCTCATCCAAGGACATGAGTCGCGACATGACTCAGCGGCGAAATGCTCCGTGCTGATCCTTGCCTTTTAGCCCTTTTCGCTCCGCAACACGGCCTGCAAAATAGCAAAATATACTACCTACGAGTCAGCTTTCGAACATCGGAGTGAAATGGAGGCACGCAATTGGATTTCCGTTTGACACCTCAACAGGAACTCTTCAAGAAGACTGTACGCGGATTCTGTGACGAGAAGTTGTTCCCAAGAAGTCGTGAGATTGATGAGAAGGAAGCCGGGATTCCTGAGGAACTGATCAAGGAAATGGTCGAACTCGGTATCTTCGGCGTTACGATCCCTGAGCAATACGGAGGTTCCGCTAGCCCCGGCGAAGAGATGGTCTACGCGATGCTTGCGATCCATGAGATTGCTCGCGGCGAACTGTCAATGTCATTGCCAGTCTACACCTTGCTGAATCTAGGTTGGAGTTATCTGATTGTTCGGCATGGATCTGACGAGCTGAAGAAAGAGGTTCTCCCAAAGATCGCGTCTGGCGAATGGTTCATTGGGATCTGCACAACCGAGGCAGGTGGCGGATCTGACCTCGCCAACATCAAGACAACGGCGAAGAAGGCAGGCAATGATTATGTGATCAACGGAGAGAAGACGTACATCAGCGGCGTCGTTGAGGCAACAAAACGAGGAGGAGGACACCTAACACTCTTCCGAACCGCTCCCGAACTTGGCAACAAAGGCATGACGTTCGCATATGTCCCTGCGAAACTGCCAGGCATGACCTACACTACATTTCGAGACATGGGCCGCATGGGCCTAAGCACCGGAGGTTTCTCCTACAAGGACGTGAAGATACCAGCGAAGTACGTTCTCAACAAGGAGAACAGAGGATTCTACATCAACATGGAAGGTTTCAATGTTGCCCGAGTCCTGGTTGCGAGCGCGTGTCTAGGCGGTGCAGAGAAATGTCTTGAGCTCGGCACAGATTATGTCAAGCGACGAGTACTTTTCGGACGACCGCTTGCAAACTTCGAAGGCATCTCATTCGAGATCGCAGAGGATCTGACTGAACTAGAATTGGTCAAGAATATGCTGCTTCGCGGGGCCTGGATGATTGATCAGCACTACAAGGACGGCAGCTTCAGTAACAAGGAGATTAACCAGACAATTGCCTTCTGCAAGCTGAGAGCGCCACTCTTGGGCGTTGAGATAGCGAAGCATGCGATGATGTATCACGGCGCACTCGGATACAGCAAGGACAGCCCGTTGGAGATGTGCATGCGAGGCCTCATGTCCTATGTCGTCGGCGCAGAGGGCGGAGGCAACATCATGAAGATAATCATCGCACGGGAGCTCATGGGGGACATCGCGGTCCCCTACCGCTGACCGGATCCCAGAACAGTATCGCACAGAACCCGCCGTGAACTCTCAACAACAGTCTGGAAACTCACCTTCAGTCCGGAGATCAGACGTGGAACACGTCGACGCCGTGATCATAGGCGCAGGGCTCGCAGGCCTATCCTGCGCCTACACGCTCGCGAAATCAGGCTTGGACGTGTTGGTTGTCGAGCGAGGCGACTATCCCGGAAGCAAGAACGTAACCGGGGGTCGCCTCTACATGAACCCTGTGAGACAATATCTGCCCGACATCTGGGATGACGCCCCCTTTGAAAGGCACGTCACAAAAGAAATCCTGACAATGCTCTCAGACGACTCATCAATCACACTTACACTGCGCTCAGACAGCTTCAACAAACAGCCCCACCACAGCTACACGCTGATACGACCAACCTTCGACAGATGGCTTGCTGACAAAGCATCAGGCGCAGGAGCAGCAATAGTACCGAAATACAAGGTCGAGCACCTGCTGCGCGAAAACGGTAAGATCTCCGGGATAAGAGCCGAGGGCGAAGACATCGGCGCCAACGTGGTCGTTGCTGCGGATGGCGCCATGTCATTTATCGCGGAGGAAGCAGGCCTACGCTCCAAACACGACCCACACCATTTTGCGGTCGGCGTGAAAGAAACCGTCGAGCTGCCAAAGAAAACAATCGAGGATAGGTTCAATCTCCATGGAGACGAAGGCGCTGCCCAGCTCTATTTCGGAAGCGTTACCAAAGGCCTGACCGGGGGAGGATTCCTCTACACGAACCGGAGTAGCGTCTCCATTGGAATCGTAGTTGGGATAGGCTCGCTGATGGACGACGCACGACAACTTGAGACGTTCCAACTGATGGAGGAGTTCAAACAACGACCAGAAGTCTCTGCACTTGCTCAAGATGGAGAGACCGTTGAGTACTCTGCTCACATGATTCCAGAGGGAGGAGTTGCGTCACTCCCTAAGTTGTACGGCGATGGAATCCTAGTCGTTGGAGACGCGGCGGGGTTCGCACTGAACATGGGAATTATCGTGAGAGGCATGGATCTTGCCATCGCTTCCGGAGTGATGGCGGGACAGACGATTAGCGCCGCAAAGAAGCAAGAAAACTATTCTGCCAAGACGTTGGCCTCGTATGAGACAAGGCTCAACGACTCCTTCGTAATGAAGGACCTTCACACTTACAGAAATATCTGGAAAGTCCTCAACAACCTGAGACTCTTCAAGAAGTATCCTAGCGCAATCAGTAGCCTTCTGACAGACTTGATGTTCATTGATTCGCACCCGAAACCGAAACTCTCGTCTACCGCGCTAAGACACATTAGAAAGCAGTTCCTCAACCTGTCGACCTTGAAAGACGCAGCCAGTCTGCTAACAGTCTAGAGGTACGCAAATTGAAGGTAGAAGAGAAACTCGGAAAGAACGTGTTCAAAGTCGACAAGGAAGGCCACATAAAGATCAACCACGAAATCTGCCGAGCAAAATGCAAACCAAAATATTGTCTAACAGTCTGCCCCGCGAAAGTGTACTCACTCGATCAAAACGGCGACGTGCAAGCTAACCCTGACGGATGCTTGGAATGCGGAACCTGCGTTCTTTCGTGTCTCGAAACAGCACTCACCTGGCACTATCCGAAGGCGAGTTTCGGGGTTCAGTACAGATTCAGCTGACACAGAAAGAGTCATCTAACGGAAACAGTACTCCCACGACAGACTGTCCCAAACTCTACGAGGCGACAACATTTGCATGTTATAGCGTGTATGAAGCAGGTCGTTGATCTGCAACAGATCAGAATCAAACGCGACACGCGTGAACCGGTGCTTGAGGGTGTACCCGTACTCTTCGGCGACATGGACAAGAACGCTCTCGAAGAGGCGGTAAAGATCAAAGAGAAACACGGAGCAAAGGTAACCGTCCTATCTGTGGGATCCGGAAAACTCAAAGACACGATTCTTGAGGCGCTCGCGATGGGCGCCGACGAAGCCTGCATTGTCCTTGACCCAGCCTGTGAAGAGTCAGACGTGGCAGCTTCAGCAATGACAATCGTGAAAGCGATTGAGAAGATCGGTCCGTACGACCTGATACTAGTCGGGGAAGGTTCAGCCGACAACTACTCCGGGCAAATAGGCTCGCGGGTCGCTGAGATGCTGAATATCCCCCAAGTCACGTATGTGAGAGAGCTGTCGATTGAGGGGAACACCGTCACTGCGATTCGAGACATCGAGGCCGCCCTCGATGTCGTGAAGGTCAACATGCCCTTGGTGGTTTCTGTCACGAGCGAGATCAACAAACCAAGGAGAGCGCCCTTGGCACAAATCCTGCGGGCCTCCCGAAAGCCGATGAAAGTGTTGACTCTGAAAGATATCGAGCTCGACGCAGCCAAAGTCGGCTCAGCAGCATCTGCGATTCAAGTAGTCAGCAACTTGGCACCTGAACAGGAGCGAAAAGGGGTCATTCTGGAAGGAGATCCCGATGAAACGGTCGGCAAGCTTGTTGATGCATTACGAAAGGAGGGCGCTTTGCCTTGACACCAGAGATTGTAGTATGCTCTGAGACGGACGAGGGAGCTTTCGGGCTTCTGACAAAGGGTCGCGAACTCTCCAAGCAGCTTGGCATGGGACTATCAGCCCTCATCTTGGGAGATAGGAGCGACAAAGATGTTGGAGCCTACTTCGAATACGGAGCACAAAATGTTCTGGTGGCATCAAACGCAAGCCCTCAAGGATTGGACGCCGAAACCTACACCTACGTCATATCTGAGGTCGCAAAAGGGGACGGACGCGACATCATTCTGATCAATTCCACACGGCTCGGCAAAGAGACGGCGGGACGTGTAGCACAGAGACTTCAGGCCGGATGCAACACTGACGCGATCGGTTTGGTCTCGAAGGGCCAAGACATGGTCGTCGATAGGTACGCCCTCGGGGGGAACACTGTGTCTTCTGAGATCATCAAGACACAGAAGAAGGTGATCTCTGTGATGCCCAGGACTTTCGAGGCTCAACCGGGACCAGTCCAAGGTAAGGTCCAGAGAATTGATCTCAAGATTCCATCGAGTCGGGTCGAACGGGTTGAGCGGAGAAAGAAAGTCGGCGAATCGGTCAACATAGAATCTGCTGAGACCCTAGTTTGTGTGGGAAAAGGCGTGTCCAACAAGGATGATCTGGGAATGGTACGTGAGCTCTGCACTGCGCTGAGGGGAGAACTCGGGTGCACACGGGCACTCTCATCCGACTACCACTGGATCTCAGAGGATAGAATGGTCGGCATCTCAGGTAAGAGATGCAAACCGAAGCTGAATGTTTCGATCGGAGTATCAGGACAGATACAACATACCGTAGGCATTTCGGGCTCAAAGTTGATCGTGGCAATTAACAAAGACAAGGAAGCCCCGATCTTCAAGATAGCTGACTACGGAATAGTCGGAGATCTCTATCAGATAGTTCCCAAGCTCGTGCAGAAAATCAAGGCACTGGGCAACTAGTTCAGTCTTGCTTGGTTCCGAGATTCGATTTTGCCCATTCGAATCCTCGGTCGAGGGCTTGCATGTTCAAATCGACGGACCCTTTGGCAAGCTCCTTCACGCTTTTCTTCAAGCTAGTGAGTTCCGCGATTTTGGTCACCGCGGCGACAGCTCCAAGCATGACCATGTTTGCGACCAGTGTCTTCTTGAACTCCTCGGCGGCTATCTTAGTGGCTGGAACACGATAGATCGTACCGGCAGTTGTAGCGGGGATATTTGTAACCAAATCAGCATCTACGAACAGAGCAGTTCCAGTTTTCGCGTCTGCTGAGTATTTGGCGAACGATTCCTGGGACATCGTGATCGTAATGTTGGGGGATATCACCTTGGGGTAGTCGATCTTCTCGTTTGAGATCACGACCTCCGACTTCGCTGAACCCCCCCTAGTCTCAGCCCCGTAGGACTGAGTCTGAACCGCTTTCTTGCCTTCGTGAACCGCGACTGCGTGGCCTAGCACGATGCCTGCTAGGATGACGCCTTGCCCTCCGAATCCTGCTACTCTGACTTCAGTTCGACTCACGGCTAGTCGCCTCGAATAGTTCCGCATACAGTTGACTAAGCTCAGGAACCCTAGTGTTCACAAACTCACCGATAACGAACTTGCCCAACAGTTCCTGCTCACTCAGCCCGCGGGCTTTCTCCACCGGCACAGATTGTTTCTGGAAATAGCGCATCATCTCGACCGGGTCGGTGATTCCGATCCTGCGACCATAATGCACCGGGCATTGCGATATCACTTCGATGAACGAGAATCCTTCCCTAGTCAGCACTTTCTTCATTGAAGCAACAAGTGCAGCCACATGATAGGTCGTCCATCTTGAAACATAACTGCCACCTGCAGCCGCAACGAGCTTTGAGAGGTCGAACGGTCTCTCCAAGCTTCCGAATGGTGTGGTCGTCGTCTTGGTGCCCTTCGGAGTGGTGGGCGCTGCCTCCCCTCCGGTCATTCCGTAGATCATGTTGTTGACGCAGATTACCTTCAGACCGATGTTCCTTCGGGCAGCATGTATGAGGTGATTGCCTCCGATCGCAGAACAGTCACCATCACCTGTGAAGACAACTACTTCCATGTCGGGCTTTCCAAGCTTCACACCGGTTGCGAACGCAATAGGCCTGCCATGCGTCGTGTGCAAAGTGTCAACGTCAAAGAACGGGCTGGGAATCCAACCGCTACATCCGATTCCTGCCACACATACAACATTCTTCATTGAGATTCCAGTTTCGTCGATCGCTCTCAGGAACGACTGCGCAACGATCCCGTTGCCGCAGCCCGAACAGTGTGTGTGCGATCGGGAACCCTTTCGAAGGTACTTCGCTAGTGGATGGCTATCGACGCTGGACAAGATTATGCGGCCTCCATCACGTGCTGTAGCACATAGTCGGGTCTGTGCATCGTCGCCAGTGTTTCCGGGGGCAGAAAGGCCGACTTCGTCTCACCGGTAGTGACTCTTTCAATTTCAGGAAAGACTTGTCCCAGATTGTTCTCCAACACAATGACACGACGAACCGGTTCGAGCGCTTTCCCTACGGCTTCTTCAGGGAAAGGCCAGATGCCTTTCAATCTCAGTAGACCGACGCGAGCTCCCTTGTTTCGAGCTTGCTTCATCACGTATTCTGCGGTTCTGGCGCAACTTCCGTACGCGACTAGCACCGTGTCGGCATCATCAAGCATCACTTTCTCTATCTCAGAGATCTCTGCTGTGTGTGGCTTGATCTTCGCCACGATTGTTCGAATGATGTTGTCGATTGCTTCAGGCGCACTCGCTTGTCGTTTCCCGAACTCGTCGTGTGAAGAGCCTGTTACGTGCGCCGAGAATCCGTTTCCAAAAACCGGCATAGGAGCCACCGATGCATTCAGAAACGCGTGCGAGGCTTCCTCCACGCTTGACGGTACCTTCCTATTCACAATCTTGAAGGACCCCTCCTCTGGGATGAGGACTTCCTCGCGCATGTGAGCGACGGTCTCGTCAGCGAGCACAATCACCGGTGTCCTGTATTGCTCGGCCAGGTTGAAGGCACGAATAGTCATGTCGAACATCTCCTGAGCCGAAGATGGGGCAAGAGCAATAATCTCGTACTCACCGTGGCTGCCGTGTCTCGCTTGGACCACATCGCCTTGCATCGGAGCGGACACGATTCCCGTGCTCGGGCCTGCTCGTTGGACATCCACGATTACACACGGGGTCTCCGTCATCACCGCGTATCCGATGTTCTCCTGCATGAGGCTGAAACCTGGGCCTGAGGTTGCCGTCATTGTCTTCCGGCCCGTCCACGAAGCCCCGATGATACTGCCTATCGCTGCTATCTCGTCCTCCATCTGGATGTAGACGCCGCGCGCCTTTGGGAGGAGCTCCGACATCTTCTCCGCAATCTCGCCTGCCGGGGTAATTGGATAGAACGCGAAAAATCGACAGCCGGCGGCAACTGCGCCCAGTGCGCACGCTTCATTTCCTTGCATGAAGTACGTTCCGGGTCTCATGAGTTTGAACGCTGAAGCCTCCCGACTACATATATCGCAAGGTCGGGGCAGTAGTACTGACAGATTCTACAACCCGTACACTTGGCCGCGTCGACCACTTCAGGCGGATAGATGCCCTTCTTCGTCATATGGCTGGACACTTTGAGTATCTTGGCCGGGCAGAACTCGACGCAGATCCGACATCCTTTGCACAGATCCTCCACTATGGTGATTCTTGGTGTTTCAAGAGTGGAGGCCATTGTTCTGACGCCTCGGTCAACCTGCAGACGATCTCTCATAACCTTGCCGTATAGAGAGTTAATGTATGTTTGGCGATCGTGATCACGAATCTCAACGAATCCACGTAGTTTCGACATTATTCTGATTCGACGAGTTGCCAGAGGAAAGACTGTTGTTGAAAAAAGAAAGGAGAAGACAACCTTTGGTGACGAGCTCTTCGATTATCATTGCATAGAAGAGGATCATACGCTGAAAGCCAAGGAATCTCGTGCCGTGCGGGCACATCGTCGCCCTCGCTGACGACGCATAGTCCCCACCGGGACGAAAGCAAGCCTCAAATCGAGATGCGAACCTGAACATTTCATGATATGCACGAAGCGACTATCAAAGTCCAACTAGCAAGATGACCGATAACTGGCTCAGCCTCATCGGGATGAAGTGTAGGTCGACTTCAGGAGTACAACGAAATGGTTCGATGTCTCTGATCCCTCAGCGCAGAGAGACTGTCGAGCAGTCTGGTCAGATAGTCGTTGAACGGATGCCCCCGATGGGAGGGCCCGCATGTCAAGCGCGGAGCTTGAGCACCAATATGGGGTGCGGTGAATCGCCTGCTTCGAAGGATCATGGTACTGCATCGCTGGTCGCGCGCGGACGATCGCCCTACATCTGAGCACGTGGGAGCGAATCAGTTCTCATTCTTTCCCGTTTATGGGACGCAACTCCACGCAAACACAGTTGGTCAGATGTGAAACTATTCGACCTGCACTTCCAAGCGCGCGGAAAATTCATTTATATTCGAAGGGAATAGATTATACTGAGGCAAATTGCCAGCTACAACAGTAGACATCCCCCCGGATCTCCTTCACTTCATGGATGACCTTATCTCAAGAGGAGTCGCCAGGAGCAGACGCGAAATCGTCGTCAGCGCTCTCTCGTACTACCAGAAGTACACGATGTTCGACTGGAGCGATGACCGAATTCTCGTGAGGAAGCTAAGACGTGCTTTCATGACACAGAAAGGCGTCGAGCAACTCACGTTGAACCTGACCGACCAACAACTCTACGAGGTCGGGAAGAGGATGGCGCACACTCTGCTGGATTCGCTTCTAGCGAATTTCGGAAGAAACGGGAGAGAACCCGACAACTACAAACTCGTGATGCAAATCCTGCGCGACATTGGGTGGGGAGAATTCACCATGACAGGGGACCGGATAGTTGCGAACAGCCCATTCATGCACAAACAACTGCTACGCGGCTATCTCGAGCACGGCCTTGGCCTGCAGCTGCGACTCACTCCCACAATCGAAGACGTCGCAATATTCGAGATTGAGAGTCGTCAAGGTGCAAAGGTTGAGCGAACTCGCAGCAACTGAAGTCACGAAGCTACCGAGCGGTCGCTCCAAGCTTGAAGATGTCGTCTCGACTCCAATAAACCAGCTACAGTACCCCCAATTCCAACTAAGGCAAGTCGATACGAAGTTCCTCGAGGAACTATGCTCTTCAATAAAGCATCTCGGGCTGCTTCAGCCCATACTGGTCAGACCTGTCGCCCCTAAGATCTTTGAGGTCGTCTTTGGACTTCACCGCGTTGAAGCATGCAAGAAGCTCGGCCTAAAGACTATTCCTGCAATAGTGAGATCTCTCTCCCCTGAGCAAGCCTTCCTAGCTCGAGTCACAGAAAACCTAAGTCGCAATATCTACGTCGATCCGATCTCAGAGGCAAGAGGATACATCGCACTCGTGGACAAACACTACACAATCGGGGAGATCGCCAAGCAAATCGGAAAAAGCGACAGCTATGTTTCTGATAGAATTGGACTCATCAGAAGGCTGCATCCTCAGGTACTTGAGCGAATAGACGGAGGCAAAACGCTGACAGCCACTCACGCGGTGCTACTGTCCAGAGTTGAGGACTTGCATCGTAAACTGGAGCTGGCAGGACTTGTGGAGAAGAAGCGCCTCAGTGTAAGAAGCCTAGAAGAGCTTGTCCGGAATCGTCTTCCAATCAAGATCAACGTCGTATCGTCCGACAAATCGGATCAAGTCGCGTTACCCAGCCGGATAATGCAAATACTAGACGTCAGACCGGGTGAGACATTGTATCTACGTCTCAAGCGCAAACGACTTGTCATGGAGGCCATGGCGTCATAACACGCAGAGTGCTTGATCTAGGCATGTGCCGCCACTGATTTCACTGCTCGATTGCAAGCCTGTTTGATCCGAGACACGTACTGGCATCCTGGCTCGTGGCTAGTTCTATGTATCACGCTCGCCATCCCAAATAGCCAGGCGCATTGGACAGGCGACCTTACGCAGCCGAATTAGAACGGAAGATCGTGTCGACGCACATGTCGCATCCTTTGCAGAGGTCCTCCAAGATCACAATCTTGGGCGCCTGAACAGTCGAGGTAATCGCTTCTTGTCGCGAGCTGGACCCGCACACGAGAACTCATAACCTTGCCGTATAGAGAGTTGGAGTGAGGGAATGTTGACTTCCAATTGCTTGTTCCTAAGTGAATTTCAGGAGTCGTTCCGATGGATATCTGATGTTGCGGTGATGGAAGCGTTCGAATCTGGAGCGTTGGATTTGTCTGACTTCTACTTCACTGGTGATGATTACCGGTATCGTTTTGAACCGGAAGCGAAGGAACGTTTCCTAGACTTGGTTCGTGAACGATTCAATGCCGGGGTCAGGTGCAAGGGACGCTTATTGAAATGGGACAGTGTGATCGAGGAAAAGGCGACAGAGCTGGGTCGCTATCTTGTTGGTAAGTCAAGGAGGCTGGACTTCACGGACCCCGTTCCAACGTTAAGCAGGATGGATGGACGTGAGTTTCGGGAGAAGATTCTCAGCCTTTCCAGTTCCAAGGCGCATAGGATCGGTATTGGTAGGAGTACGCTCGACTATTTGCGTAGGAATGCGCAGTGTGAGGGCTCCTTCAGGGTCTACGGCAAAGTACGCAAGCGCATCAGAGAGTTGGCTTGACTTTCCTGAGCATGCTCACGTTGCCGGTCAAATAGGGGTTGGGAACTTAAATTCCATCCGGAACAGCTCGCGGAAGTGCGCTTCACACGTGCCGGAAGTCTGTATGGAAGTTTAGCGCTTGGAACTTTAGGTTCACGGCGCTTGCTGACCTCCGGCTTGCCTAAACATGGGTTGAGAACTTTACGTGCAACGCAGTTCCGTCATGTTTGTCGTTTATTGCCCTGTAAAGTCTGTGTTTCTTGGCGTGCGAATGTCGTAATTTGAACCGGTCGTGTGTGTGGGTCCCTTGGTGCGGGCGTCGTAATTTGAACAAATGAGAGACATCATTGTGTGTGTGCGCGCACCAGCTGACCCACACCACCACCAAAAATCACTCATCGCCCATGAGGGTTCAAATTACGACGGCCGCACCGACACACACAAAGATCACGCCCCCCACCCTAGGAGATTGGCGAAAAGCAGAGGAATCGAGGCGGTTCTTCTACGAGGATGCAAAGCCTGAAATCCTAAGCGAGCCGAATAGTATACCTGCTTTCTGAGATTCACTGTCTGCCTGTCTGGCGTTCACTGCTTTCCGCTGCTCGTTTCACGAGAGCGCCGAGGAAGGGCGCAATGATAGGAAGTGCCCAAGCTCCGCATTGCATAGGAGGTGAATTGGCATCATGAGAAAAACGATCGCAGTGCTCCTCACTCTTGTCACAATTACGTTAATGATCAACTCTGCTTTCGCCGCTGGATTCGATCAATGGGGCTACAACCAGAAAGCCCTCATCTTCAACGGATGGTACGTGAATGCATACGCAGGGCGTGAAAACTATTGGCCCGGTCCGACGGGAACGGCGTATGTCGGCATCAAAGGCGACCCGTGTGGGAACATCGTCTCGTACTTCGCTAGCGCACCCGCAGGGTCAGTGGCCTGTGACTCAATGGGTAACCCTTCAGGTCCAGACGCTTACTGGTACGCGTACAATGTCTGGGTTGTGATGAACTGGAACAAGGCATGGGACACGTGTAATAGTGGAACGTGCACTCCTGACGCCTGGATAACAAACCACCAGACTGGATGGTATCTCGGCCAAGACAATAAAGTGCATCAATGGGAATACTTCGTCAAAATAGTCTGGATTGGCGGAAACCGAGCTGACGGCACACAACTTTCTAATGGCGGATATGTCATCTGGGGTAGCTATGAAGTCATTCAAGAAGTGTACAACGATCCTTACGGCGGCTACCACGGAATATTGACGCATGCAATTCCTTCTGGTTTGGGCTGAACGTGATCACCGCGATTCCAGCCCAATCCTCATTTTCTTGACAAGATGTGCGAGCACTCAAATCTGAACAGTTGGTTCTTTGATTTTTCGTGCGTGTCCGAACCAGAGTGTCTGAACGCAGGCAATCCAATCAACTCCTTAGGACGCGGAGGATTGGGATCGGCAAGAGTACGCTCCATTATCTGCGAAAGAATGCGAGGGGCGAACGCTCATTTCAGGGTCTACGGCAAGGCACGGAAGCGGGTCGGAACCCTAGCTTGAACGTAGGCACGTACAACCTGAGGGATGTTCACGTCGCCAGTTACTCGGCCTTTTTGAACTAAAAGTAACTCGTAACACGCATACTAAACCGTGTTTCCGTCTTCCTAAAACGCCTAGTGGCGACGGTATAACAGTCACCAAACCAACTTCGCATTCTGTTTTGGGGGCCTGTATCACATATACAAAATGATTCGATAAAACAAGCAATTGAATCACGCACATTCTGGGGCTAGTCTAAACATAACCGGAAGCGTACGTGATTCTGAAATAGGCGTCTGCGTGGAAGTGTGTGTGGGTCTCATGGTGCGGACATCCGAATTTGAACCGTCATCGTTCGTCGTTTGATTGGTGGAGTGTGCACACCAGCCTCACTCACTCTCTCTGGTCAAACTGTCCAGACTCTAAAGCATCTAACAAGTTAGTTGGTCGGTTCTTTCACAAGCCTTAAACACGTTCTTGACTCCTTGATGGTACTCAAAACAAGGGAGTAAGAGAAACCATGAGAAAGACGGCGTACTTTGCGCTATGGGCGGTATTGCTGTTAGTCATCGCGACGCCAGTCGGGGCTGTCACCAACGGATTGGCTGACGGAACCCAGCACCCGTATGTGGGCCTCATCGTGTTCTACAGCGGGTTCGACACCGGCAATCATCCAATACCGATGTGGCGCTGCTCCGGATCGCTCCTCTCTGACACAGTCTTCCTAACTGCCGCGCACTGCGTATCTGATCCCACTCCAGCATTCGCGTCCATATGGTTCGTTCCAGAACCACAGGGCCAGACCGTTGGGCAGCCTACTGATTACACAAAATATCCATACGGCGGTTACAATGCTAGCGCAACCAAGCTAATCCCTATGCCCGGCTACCTCACTGGCAATCTCAAGTCGGGAGGACTTCCTGGATTCGACTATCATGACGTTGCAGTGGTCATCATAGATCGATGGTTTACCGATATGCCGTCCGGACGTGCGCAACTGCCTGCACAGGGTCTTGTGGACACATTGCGGATGAAGGCTGAGGTCACGATCGTCGGTTATGGCGTTCAGTACCAGCGACAGATTCCTGGATCCGCATATCCTCCTCCGGGTCAAGACGATGGCAACACCCCCCCATACCTCCGTTGGACTGGCAGAACACGGATGTACGCACCTAGCCAGCTAGTTCAGAGTAAAGATGTGATCAGCAGCGAATTCCTCAAACTGACAGCGAACACTGCACAGGGGAAGGGCGGTGTCTGCTTTGGCGATTCCGGCGGACCGATCTTTCTGGGCGACAATACTGTGATTGGGGTCAACTCGTTCGGCTCGAACGTCAACTGCTCAGGCCTCAGTTACTCCAACCGCATCGACATCGCAGACATACTGGCTTGGATCGACATTCAACTGCAGAACAATCCGTAGCGCGAACCAGGGAGGAGACGCCACAGGAGCCTCCTCCATCCCACCTTCTTTTTTCAGATCTTCTCGTGCTGTCGGTCTAGTCGGTATTGATTTGATTTTTGTGCTCTCTTAGGTGCGGCCGTCCTAATTTGAGCCGTCGTCGCTATTTCGTTAGTGTGTGTGGGTCAGCTGGTGCGGGCGCCCAGATTTGAACTTGGCAATTGCCCGAATTTCTACAGTGCGCTACGCAGAGAATTCTTACAGCCACGCATTCATGCTAGGCTTCGGGTCTGTCCGGGATGTGAGAATACGTATGGTATCTAGAAATGAGCTCCTACTACCCCCAGGGGGTCCCCTCCGGAACTACATACTACAGCTTGGCCGAAAATCCGGGACGACATGATTAACACACTCATCAAAGTCATCATGAAAATGCAGGTGTAAGACGGAGAGTCTTACACATGGATTTTGACGCATGTGCTTCCCTGCACCAAAGCGATATCGGGTTGTTTCGATGCGATATCGCATTCATACAAGGCCATGATGACTAGTGGAGGCTGGTTCTATGCGTCAAGCTCCTGATCAATTCTACTCATATCCGAATCAATCTGAGGCGTTTCGGGCACGCTCCACAACCTCAGTAGCGGAAGCAAGCATAGGGGAGGCTACCAGGCTGCCCCCGGTAACCCGGTTACAGGGGATACGTTGTGGTCAATTTGCCTCTTACCGACGAGGAGATTGAAGCAAAGATTGCCGACCTTGTCGAACGAGAAAGAGAATTGATCGAAGCCAGCGGCATCGAGACGGACCTACGCCTGCGGGAAAGTCAGCTGCACATTTGACGCCGTAGTTTCATTTTGTGTGTGTGCCATCGCTGGTGCGGGCATCTGGATTTGAACTCTTGATTTGTGTGTGGGTAGGCTGATGCGGGCGCCAACATTTGAGCCATTCATAAGTGCAGAACCGAGTGGCCCTTGGGGCTTCTTAGCACGCTGCAGTACGGCCATCCACGATCGCCTGGGGTGGCTGCCACTCAAACAAGTGTGGCTGCCACCTCCGGTCGCTCACGTGACAAGCGCAATCCGTTGGATGACGTTTTGGTGCAAGCTTTGGGGCTCGAAATTTCACCGTAGAGGTTTCTTTGTTGCAACCTACTTGATTGTTTATGGGTGAATATCTTCCATCTCCCGCGTCGTTCCTCTAGCATCAATCTACGTCGCCGATTTCCCAAGAAAACCAGCAAGGTGCGTATCTCTCCAAGACATGATTTCGGGGTTCCATTGTAACTTTCGGGACTCGGGAACCGATATTGAGATCAGTGTGACATTAGGTGCATATGACATGACTGAGGACAAGGTATTGACCTCTTCGGCGGAGAGAAGAGTTCAGCTTGTGGTGATCGGTTCGGCTGGGGATCATTGCACCGCTGAAGTGCGCGAGTTGGCATACCGAGTCGGAGCCGAAGCAGCAAGACGAGGCGCCATCCTATTGACCGGAGGCTTGGGCGGGGTGATGGAATCCGCGTGCAAAGGCGCCAAAGAGAACCACGGGATCACTGTAGGAATAATCCCGCAGGACGAGACGCATTATGCAAACAAGTACTGTGATGTAGTAGTAGCGACGGGAATTGGATGGGCTAGAGATTTTGCCGTTGCTTACAGCGCCGACGCGATAATATTGATTGGTGGAGGCGCCGGAGCACTCATTGAGACATGCGCGGGTTATCTGAAAGGCAAGCCTATCATCGCAATTGAGGAAAGCGGCGGAACCGCCGACCGCGTCAAGGGAACCTTCTTGGACGAACGTAAAAGTGTCATGATTCTATCTGAGCGAGGTCCGGAGAAGGCTGTGGCGAGAGCTCTGGAACTGGCACAGAAGCGCTTGAAATCAGAGTGAACCCATACGGCTGCTCTGTCTAGAATTTGACTGTTCCCCACAATTCAATAGCTTGCCGTAGCTCTTTGCTGTCTTTCATAGCCTCGTCTGGGCCGATACCGTGTGCCGCTGCCTCGACGGCGGCTCTGACTGCTTTGGCTCCGGCGTAGCTTCCGCCTGGGTGTCCGTGTGTTCCGCCTCCGAACAGGAAGAAGGCATCGTTTCCGTAGGTCTCATAGACCTTCCAGACATGGCCCGGATGTAGTCCGCCGGAGGCGACCGGTACAACCGTTTTCAGTTTTCCCCATGGCTGGTCGAAGTATAGCCCGCCTGCCTTTGGTGTGTTGCTCATTCGGAGGAGGTTGCACCTGTCTTTCAGGTCTTGAAATTCGCCCTCGAGCTTACCCACGCCGGTTCCAGTGTGTAGATGGTCAACTCCAGTCAGCCTAGCCCATTTGGCGAGGACCTTGAACTCGACCCCATGGTTTGGCTGGCGGTCGATGACGGAGTGCATCGCTCTGTGACAGTGAAGTGCTAATCCTAGCTCTCCAGTCCGCTTTCTCAGTGACGCCGTCGCCGCGA
>Ga0116202_10000777_pt1 | contig 18131 bp, 17 predicted proteins | sample LakKivw325mmetaG_FD_94479 | JGI IMG/M metagenome (GOLD analysis project Ga0116202, IMG submission 94479) | Anoxic lake water microbial communities from Lake Kivu, Rwanda to study Microbial Dark Matter (Phase II) - Lake Kivu water 325m metaG | ecosystem: Environmental > Aquatic > Freshwater >...
CCCATGTACAATTGCTGGAGCAAGTCCACCAGATCGTGCCGGAGGGGGCGGACGTCATTTTCCTGGGTGACGGAGAATTCGACGGTATCACTCTCCAGGCCACCCTTGAGGGCTACGGATGGGAATATGTCTGCCGTACAGCCGAGAACACCCAACTGGGAGCCGAAGGTGACCGGTTTTCCTTCCGGGAGTTGAGGGTGCAACCAGGAGAATGCATTGACCTGCCCGAGGTGACTTTCACCCTCCAGGACTATGGGCCGGTGCTGGCCATCGCTTGGTGGAAGACCGGGTACGAAGAGCCGATCTATCTGGTCACGAATATGGAACTGGTCAACATTTTGACCTCCTATCTGTACACACCCACTGTGACGCCACGGGCCTCAACTCGAAAACGGGTATCCTCCTCCAGGATGCGACGCAAGCCCTCTCGTAAGTCCACTCGGGGGGTCCAACCCAGCTTCTCCCGCGCCAGCCGGATGTCGGCCACCAGGCGGGAGACGCCGCCACTCTCCCGACGGTTGTACAGCGTGTGAGGCTCCCGCCGGGTGACGGCTGCGATCTCCTCCACCAATTGCTTGATGCTCGTCTCTTGGCCGCTGCCCACATTGATCACCAGACGGTTGACCTTCTTGGCCGTAGCTGCGGCAACGAGCGCAACGACCACATCCTCCAGGTATACAAAATCGCGCGTCTGGGTGCCATCGCCAAAGATGACCAACGATCCCCCCCTCAAAGTCTGTCTCATAAACTGAGGGACCACCGGGGCGTGGGCGGGGGGCAATTGCTGTCCCGGGCCATAGGCGTTGAAGATGCGCAGGGCCACGGTCTCAATCCCCCACAGAGCCCCAATAGTGGATACATAGTACTCGGCCGCGAGCTTGCTGACGGCGTAGGGAGAGGTGGGATGAGGTACGGCGTTCTCTGGAATGGGCTGCTGGTCCTGCTCCCCGTAGAGCGCCCCCGAGGAGGAGAGAATCACCCGTTTGATCCCTGCGTCGCGCATGGCCTCCATCACGCTGACCGTACCCCCTACATTGATATCATTGTAGTCGCGGGGATAGAGGATGGATTCCGATACAGAGACCCTCGCTGCCAGATGATACACGCAGTCCACTCCCTGCAGCAGGGTCCACAGCCTGGGGATGTCGCGCACATCTCCGCGGGTGAAGTACACGTGTCGGCCCAGCCGCCCGGGATCACCAGCATTCAGGTCATCGAGCACCCGGACCTGATGCCCCTCCCGGACGAGTTGATTGGCCAGAGCAGATCCTAAAAACCCTGCCCCGCCGGTGATCAGAAAGCGCATGTCAACTCCTAGCGTGATGCGTAAAACGTGATGCGTGAATGGCCAATTACGTTTCACGTGATCACGTTTCACGCAGAATCTTTTCCGAATCCTGCTCTTTTATTATACCCAGGGCAGTCACATTGGCAAGCAGGGGGCTTCGCAATTGTGCTCTCTGAGACGCCGTGCTATAATCATAATGAGATGGATCAACTAGGACTGTACATCCACATCCCCTTCTGCCAAGCCAAGTGTGCCTACTGCGATTTCACCTCCTACGCCGGATTGAATTCCCTTTTCCCATCCTACGTGGCCGCGCTGGAGGCAGAGATGGCTTGGTACGCGGGGGCTGGGGTTCCAGGGATAGATACCCTCTACATCGGCGGCGGCACCCCCACCATCCTTCCCATTCCTCTGCTGAAGCAGATGCTGGAGGGCGTGAAGCGCCACTTTCACCTCTCCCCCCAGGCTGAGATCACTATGGAGGCCAATCCCGGAACGGTGGACGAGGGGAAGCTCCAGATGTTTCAGGCAGCCGGTGTGACCCGCTTCAGCCTGGGGGTGCAGAGCTTCCGCGATGAGGAGTTGGCCCTGTTGGGACGCTTTCACACGGCGGCTGGGGCCCTGGCAGGCTACTGGCAGGCACGGGCAGCGGGGTTCACCAACATCAACCTGGACCTCATCTATGGCCTGCCAGTCCAGCGGTTGAGTGGCTGGCAGGCCACATTGGAGCAGGCTCTAGCCCTGAAGCCCGACCATCTGTCCTGCTACGCCCTCACCCTGGAGGAGGGAACGCCTCTGGCGGATCGGGTGGCAGCGGGAGACCTTCCCGCCCCCGACGACGACCTGGCGGCCGAGATGTACGAGCTGGCTGAGGAAAGGTTGGGGCAGAGGGGATACCATCACTACGAGATTTCCAACTGGGCTCGGAGCCCGGCCTACATCAGCCGCCATAACCTGCGCTATTGGCGCTATGAACCCTACCTGGGACTGGGAGCCGCAGCCCATTCCTTTCGCCACGTTCATCGCTGGTGGAATGTCTCCCACCCCGAAAGATACATCGCCCGGTTGAAAGGAGCGCGAAGGAGGCCATCGAGCTGGGAGAGCCCGGCACGAGCCGGGGGTGAGGTGATCAGCCGGGACTTGGCCATGGCGGAGATGGTGATGCTGGGGTTACGCCTGGTGGAGGAGGGAGTGGAGCTCTCCGATTTCGCACAGCGTTTCAACCAGCCCTTGGAAGAGGTCTATGGGGCCGAGATCGAAGCCCTGGTCCAAATAGGGCTTCTGGAGATCACGCCGGATTGCCTTCGTCTCACCCCTCGCGGGAGGCTGCTGGGCAACGAGGTCTTTCAGCGTTTTCTGCCCCCGTCCTGAGATTGGAGAGCCGCATGAGCAAAAGGCGCTTTGGTACCCTTCTGATGGGCCTGATCCTGGGGATTGCCCTGGGCTGGTGGCTCGCGGCCCGCTGGCGCCGTTGGGCTGCCCTTCACCCACCCGAAGAGATTCCACCCCCAGTGCCAGCGAAACACACTGGCCGCCGGGCCCTGTCCGTCTTGGCCGTACTGCTAGTGACCCTGGCCATTCTGGCGGTCTTGTTGCTGGGATTGACCCGGACTTCCTGGTCCATCTCCCGGGGGATTCGCCTCCAGCCGGGCACCTTGGAGCAGATTCGAGAGATACATGACGATCTGGTCGCAGAGGGGGTCTCTCCCCTGGCAGTGAAATGGCTGGATCAGGCGCTTCAGTACCCCTTTGACGGAACCGATGTCTTTTACTACACCAAAGCAGCACTTAAGGCTTTAGAGAAGACAGGGGAGGGTTCAAAGATCCAGAGTTACTCCCAAAGGCTGAGGCGGATCATTGCCACTTTAGAAGGTGGCCGTAGTCTGGTTCAACAGCCTCCGACGCCATCGACCTATCCGCTGTCCATTCCCGCTCGATGACAGGATGTGGGGCTTTCGTCGTACCCTGGGCGTCACTTTTGCATCCGCACGGTGTTCTACTATGATGCCAGACCCTCCCGCAGGTTGAGAGCTTGCGAGAGGGGGGCCGACTTTTGACTAGAATGCCCAGGTCTGGTACAATAATGTCAGTGCCCCGCCAGGAGATCTTGGGGACAAATCTCGCTTTTCACGGACAAGGAGGTGAATTTTGACCCGCGATGAAATCATGGACAAGGTCAAAGGCATCATCGTGGAGTACCTCGGCGTGGACGAGGCTAAAGTGACGGAGGAGGCAACCTTTCGCGATGACCTGGAGGCTGACTCCCTGGACCTCGTCGAACTCATTATGGCCTTTGAGGACGAATTCGGCAGTGAGATCTCCGATGAGGAAGCCCAGGGGATCACCACTGTCGGGCAGGCGGTGGACTACCTGGAGCGCCACCTCGCCGAGTAGCCTGAGCGAGCCCTGCTGGTGATCACAATGGTACTCCCTCTCAGTTTGTCGCGCTTTGCTGCCGGCTGAGGAGGAGAGTATATCCGCTATTGCAGGTGGGACAGCCTGGGCTGGCCACGTCCGATCCCGCCTCTGGAGGCTGCTGTGCCAGGGACGAAAGAGGGCGAGGGGATACCCCCCTCGCTCTTGTTCATGGGGGTGGCTTACTGAGGGTAAACTGTGTGGCTAAAGGAACCTTTCTGGGCGCCGGCGTTTCCGCGCCGCGTTACGTGGGTCAATTCGGAGCCTCTGTCCCTTGACCAGCGACGCAGCGTGTGGCTGATCGAGTTTTGGGACTACACTGACCTGGCCTGCATCCGCACCCTGCCCTACCTGACCGAGTGGCACCGCCGCTACGCCGACAAAGGGCTCACCATCGTTGGCGCGCACACATCCCGCTTCCACTTCGCCCGCCAGCGGCATCTGGTGGAGTGGGCCTTACGGGAGTTCGGCATCGAGTACTCTGTCCTTCTGGATAACTACCGTCTCCTGTGGCGTGCCTACGTTAACGACTGCTGGCCCACTATGTATCTCCTTGATGCCCAGGGTCGCGTCCGTTACGTGCACCTGGGCGAGGGGCGATACGATGAGGCCGAGACCGCCATCCACCTGCTGTTGCGCGAACTGGACCCCTCCCTAGACCTGCCGCCCATCATGCGCCCCTTGCGGCCCGATGACGAACCCGGCACGCTCCGTTATCCCGTCACACCGGACCTGTATGCGGGCTATGAGCGAGGCCGCTTCGGCGACCCAGATGGCTACGTGTATGACCATACGGTGATGTACGAGGACCCCGGCGAACGGGAGGAAGGGGTACTCTATGCCCAGGGACAGTGGTATACTACCTCCGACTTTCTGGCCTTCATGGGAGAGAAGGGCTATCTGGCCTTCACCTACCGCGCCGCTGGGGTCAGCGCGATCCTTTCGCCCACCTGGGATGAGATGGCTCTCATGCTCCGACCGCGCCAGGAGCCCGCGCCCCAAGTAGGGGTGTGGCTGGACAGCGGCCCCGTCCCCTCTACCGACGCGGGAACGGACATCGCCTACGACCGCGAGGGGGACAGCTTTGTCTTGGTAGACCGACCGCGCCTGTTCAGCCTGACCCGCCATCCCCATTTCGGCCGCTATGAGCTCCGCCTCACCTTCAGTCGCCGGGATGTGACAGCCTACGCTTTCACCTTCCTCTCCTGTGTCCAGCCCCCTATGCCGTAACTTCTGATACCGGGCTGTGTTTCTTTATTGGGAAGGGATTTTTGGTTTTTTAGGGAAACGGAGGCTTTATGGATCAGGAGCGGAGGGTTGTGGTCACCGGAATGGGAGCCATCACCCCCGTGGGACATGACGTGGCAAGCACCTGGGAGGCTGTGGTAGCCGGGCGGTCGGGCGTAGCGTCTATCGCCAGCTTCGATGCTTCGGACCTGAACACCCGCATCGCCGCCGAGGTGAAGGATTTTGACCCCCTGGCTCATCTCGACGTGCGAGACGCCCGCCGACTGGATCGCTTCGTTCAATTCGCCGTCATCGCGGCGCGGGAGGCGGTGGCGGATGCGGGGTTGATCATGGACGAGGAGACGCGGAGCCGGACCGCGGTGATCGTTGGCTCCGGCACCGGGGGCATCAGTACTATTGTGGAGCAAGTGCTGGTCATGGACCGGCGGGGGCCAGGGCGGATCAGCCCCCTGCTGGTCCCCCGCATGCTGGCCGATAGTGCTCCGGCGCAGATCGCCATCGAGTTCGGCATCACAGGACCCAACATGGCCGTGTTGTCCGCCTGTGCTACGGGCAATAACGCTATCGGCGAGGCGTGGGCCATGATCCGCCGCGGCGTGGCGGATGCGGCCCTCTGCGGAGGGAGTGAAGCGGCTATCCTGCCCGTTGCCATCGCTGGATTCAGCGTCATGGGGGCCCTGTCCACCCGCAATGACGCTCCGGCCCGTGCCTGTAAGCCCTTCGACGCCCAGCGGGACGGGTTCGTGATGGGTGAGGGGGCAGCGGTGTTGGTGCTGGAGCTTTTGGACCGGGCGCTGGAGCGGGGGGCCTACATCCATGCCGAGCTGGTGGGGTACGGCGCTTCGGCCGATGCCTATCACATGGCCGCCCCGCGTGAGGACGGAGCAGGAGCCGTAGTCGCCATGCAGCGTGCTCTGGATAGCGCGGGCTTGCCGCCTACAGCGGTGGATTACATCAACGCCCACGGCACGGGTACCCCCCTCAACGACGCCTGCGAGACGCGGGCAGTGAAAGCCCTCTTCGGCCCCCACGCCTATCAGTTGGCCATCAGCTCCACCAAGGCGGTGACCGGCCATCTGCTGGGCGCTGCCGGGGCAATAGAAGCGCTCATTTGTTGCCAGGCGCTGGAGAAGGGGGTGACCCCCCCCACGATCAACTACTCGGTCCCGGACCCGGAGTGCGATCTGGACTACGTGCCCAACCAGGCCCGGCCGGCCCCCATTCGCACAGCGATGAACAACTCCTTCGGCTTCGGCGGTCATAACGCGGTGCTCATATTTCAACAATGGGACTCGAAAGGCTAGCGGCTGAGATGTGGAGTGGCGCATTCGGCGCGACGAAGCGTTCGGTTCAGATCCTCGGTTGGGGGAAGGCGCTGCCGGAACGGATACTGACCAATGAGGACTTGAGCCACATGGTGGACACCTCCGATGGGTGGATCAGGGAGCGGACGGGCGTCGTGGAGCGGCGGATCGCTGGCGAGGGGGAGACGACCGCCTCACTGGCCATCGAAGCGGCGCGAGGTGCGCTGGAGAGGGCAGCCTTTGACCCTGTGGGTCTGGACCTGATCATCGTGGCCACCATGACCCCCGAGCACCTCTTTCCCGCCACTGCCTGCTTGGTTCAGGATGCACTGGGAGCCTCGCGCGCTGCCGCCTTCGACCTCAGTGCCGGCTGTACTGGCTTCATCTATGGGCTAGCCCTGGCCACACAGGGTATCCAGGCTGGCGCTTACGATCACGTTTTGGTCATCGGCGCGGAGACCCTCTCCCGCATTGTGGATTGGCAGGACCGGCGGACCTGTGTGCTCTTCGGTGATGGGGCAGGTGGGGTGCTACTGGGAGCCAGCAGTGCACCCGGAGGGGTACTGACCACACTGCTGGGGGCCGATGGTTCGGGAGCGGAGCTATTGATCCTGCCCGCAGGAGGCAGCCGCCATCCGGCAACCCCGGAGACGACGGCCAACGGCATGCACTACCTGCAGATGGATGGTCATAAAGTGTTCCGCTTCGCCACGCGCATCATTCCTCAGGCCACCCGGGAGGCGCTCGACAGGGTCAGGTTACCCCTCGAACATCTGGAGCTAGTGATCCCTCACCAGGCCAATCAGCGCATCATCGAGGCCTCGGCCCAGCGTCTGGGGCTCCCTATGGAGCGTTTCTTCACCAATCTGTCACACTATGGCAATACCTCCGCGGCCTCCATCCCCATCGCCCTCTGCGAGGCGTTGGAGGCTGGGCGGGTCCAAGCGGGCGATCACTTAGCGCTAGTGGGGTTCGGCGCCGGCCTCACTTGGGGCGCAGCGATCATTGAATGGGGTCAGCCTTGGCCTAGGCTTCCCATCGCACGCCGCACCCGCCTTCTCCTCTGGCTGCGCTACCGCTGGGCGCCGGTGCGTTCGCTCCTCCGACGCCTGCAACGGGCCCTGGGAGCCTTGCTGCAACGGATGCCGTTCCTCTGAGTAGGGGCGTACCCTTGCGGTCGCCCCCTGGGTCAAGGGCAACCGCAAGGGTTGCCCCTACCAAATGGCCAAGGGCTTATTTGCCATCTGGAGGGCCAGGAGTATAATTACCAACGGTGAATGTCAGTTCCATCTGTTGACTGGAGAGGAGGTGAGGCATGATGTCATACGCACGTGTTTTCGATCCCCAATTTCCCTGGGTGGCTATTCCTGCTCATCTCCTCGCCGATGGGCCCGCAGACAGATAATTGACCTGAGTTGCGGCCCATAGCTCAACGCGAGCCATGAGTGGGAATGCCCCTGCTCATGGCTTTGCTGCATATGTCCAATCTGAAACCCTGCGCCGATCAGGGTATCTGATCCATTGCCACTTCCAAGGCCATGAGCGATCTCTTCGCCATGGCCTTTTGGCTTTCACGGAAGGAATACCCAAGTTGCCAGATCGTACCAGACATAGGAGGAAGCACTACCAGCACGAGAAGCTGATACGCAAGGCGCGCAGACAATTGAAGAGAAATCGCAAGCGCAAGAGAGTTCGGGATAAGAGTTGGGCCCAATACACCCTCGATGCCTACCAGGAACTGGATATGCCTACCGAGGAGCGGATCGTGCCCCGTGGGGAGCGCGAGCGGCAGCGGACGGCGCTGGCCGTCATCGCGGAGCAACTGGCCACAGAGGAAGCTATGCCGGGAGACTCGGCAGAGGAGTGGCATCAGGGCGTCGTGGTGGAGATCAGCAGCGGGCTGTATCGGGTGGATTCCGAGGGTCAGAACTTCACCTGCTCCGTGCGGGGGTCACTGACCGCTTACGACACTGGCTACACCAACGTGGTGGCCGTGGGAGATGAGGTCCTCTTCTCAGTAATGGATTCTCATCAGGGGGTCATCGAGAGGGTACAGCCGCGCCGCACCTGCCTGTCGCGGCCCGATGTCTTCTACCCTCATCTGCGGCAGGTGATCGTGGCCAACGTGGATCAACTGCTCATTGTTTCCTCACTCAGGGAGCCCGCCATCTGGTTCGAGCTGATAGACCGCTACCTGATCGCCGCGGCCCGCCACGGGTTGAAAGCGGTCGTCTGCCTGAACAAAATAGACTTGGCCTCTAACGAGAAGGCGTACCTGCAGCCCATGCAGCCTTACCTGAGCCTGGGCTACGACGTGCTGTTCACCAGCGCGGCCACAGGGCAGGGTGTTGACGAGTTACGCGCGGCGTTGCGGGATAGGGGAACCGTGCTGGCCGGGTTGTCAGGCGTGGGCAAGTCCTCACTGCTCAACAGGATGCAGCCCGGCCTGCAACTGAGGACCGGGCTGGTGAGTGAGCGTCATCATGAAGGCCGACACACCACCGCCCAGGTATCGCTGCTCCGGCTGAAGGTGGGGGGATACGTTGTGGACACACCCGGCATCCGCGAGTTCGGCCTGTGGGATGTATCGCGGGAGAAACTGGCAGCCTACTTCCCGGAGATTGCTGCCCATGCCCCGGACTGCCGCTTCCCCGGCTGCTCCCACCTACACGAGCCGGACTGTGCGGTCAGGGCGGCGGTGCGTCGAGGGGAGATTGCCGCCCGCCGCTACGATAGCTACGTGAAGATCTAGGGGTAGGCTGAGCTGTCAGGCAGGCTGGCGCCCGCACTCCTGACCCGAAAGTCTTCACACACCCGCCTCAGCCTTCTGAGCCCGAGCCTTGGCCACCAGGCGATCCATGTACCAGTGGAGCAAGGAGCTGGACAGACCCTGCAATCTGTAGATCAATTTGCTTTCTAGGCCGGGAATGATCAGGAACTTGCCCCGGCGAATCCCTTCCAGCAGTTCCTGTGCCACCCTCTCTGGGCTCATGGGCTTGACATTGCCGGAGAGCACCTTGGTCTCATAGGGCTTGATCTTGTTTTCCTCCCAAAGCTGAGGGGTTTCAGTATCGGGTGGGAGAAGGACGGAGACGCCGATGTTGTGAGGTTTCAGCTCGCTCCGTAAGGCCTCCGAAAAGCCACGCACGGCGAACTTCGAGGCTCCGTAAGCGGTGTAGCCGAACACTCCGATGAACCCTGCTACAGATGAGACATTGACGATGTGGCCACCTCCCTTGGCCATCATATGGGGCAGGACAGCCTTGACCGCATGGAGTGTGCCGAAGTAGTTGGTCTCCATGATGTCCCTGAAAACAGAGAGAGGGAGCTTCTCAAAATACCCCGGGTGGGTGATGCCTGCAGAGTTGATAAGGATGTCGGGCGGTCCGCTGGCCTCGACAATGGCGGCGACGGCCTTTTCCACCTCTTCATAGCTCCTCACGTCGGCAGAGAAGGCCCCAAATCGCTGATCAGGGCTGACCCCTTCTGCCTCGATCTCCCCCAGAGCCCGATCCAGCTTTTTCCGATCCCTGGCGATGATGAAGACATTGGCCCCAGATTTTGCCAGTAGCTTGGCCGTGGCCTTGCCGATGCCACTTGATCCGCCGGTGATGATGACATTGGCCCCCTGAAAGTCCATGTTGTCTCCTTCAAATGCCTAAATCCGCCAATTCCTGGGTCAGACCCTCTCCCAGGCGTTCCCAGGCGGCGATGATCCGGTCATAAAAGGGGTAGTTGTCACTGTTCTCGATCTGTCCGTGTTCATCCAGCCAGGTGACGGTGCGGCGAGCGCCCTCCACCCAGGGGATGGTGTAGTAAAAGCCCAGATCGGCCCGGGCCGTGGTGTTATCGAAGATGTTGTTGAACTGGAAATTCTCCACGCACCATTCGGCCGCTTTGGGCGCTACCTTGCCCAGCAGATCAGTGGGAATATGGACCAGCGTGGGCGGTGGCGCCCCCAGTGCCTGAGCCACCCCCTGGTGGTAGCGGTCCCAGGTCATCCACTCCTCTCCCGTGACATGATACGCTTTGCCAAAGGCCCTCGTATTGCCTACCGCCTCGACAAAGGCGCGGCCCACATCGTCCCGGTGACATTCCACCCATAGGGAGGTGCCGTCCCCATGCACGATGATCGGCTTGCCCCTGCGCACCCGATCCAGGTAGTACGTACCGCCGCGGAACGTATGGATGAGGCCGCGCCCTTCACCATAGGTCGCGGCGGGGCGGATGATGGTCACCGGGAAGTCGCCACGCTCATGCGCTGCTTGCAAGACACGCTCACACGCGGCCTTGTGGAAGGCGTAGGGGAAGGAAGGCCTGGGCTGGCGCTCTTCATCCTCGCGGACCGGGTAGCGCCTGGCGGGTTTGGTGTAGACGTCCACTGTGCTGCAGAAGATATACTGTCCAATCCGCCCCCGGAAGGCGCGGACACTGCTCCCGGCCTCCTCCGGCAGGAAACAGACCATGTCTATCACGCAGTCAAAAGGCCCTGCCTCCGCCATCTGCGCCTCGAAAAGGGCGTAGTCCGTGCGGTCGCCCAGGATTCTCTTGGGGCGGCCAGGGAAGCGCGCTTCGCTCTGGCCTCGGTTGTAGAGAGTCACATCATCGCTGCGCTCCATCAGCAAGCGAGTGATGGCCGTGCTGATGAGGCCCGTGCCGCCGATGATCAAAACGCTCATGTATCCTCCGAATCAAAACGTGTAACGTGCCTCGAGCTCCTGGGCTCGCCGCACGCCCTCTCCCGTTAGCATTACCGATTTGGCGCGGCGTGTCTGATTGATGTAGCCCTTCTCCTCTAGCGCGTCCAGCACCTCGATGACTCTTCCTCAGGTTCATCCCAGTTATTCAGCTTGAGTTTGCGTGTCATTTGTCCCCTCTTCCAGGTGCCTGCGCACCAGCTCGATCACCGCAGGTCCATACTTTTCCAGCTTGCGCGGGCCGATGCCCTTTACCTCGGATAAAGCCTCCAGCGTGACAGGCCGGTGTGCAGCAATGGCGCGCAGGTGGCTGTCGTGAAAGACAACGTAAGGTGGCACCTCCTGCGCGCGGGCCTGCTCCAGCCGCCACGCCCGCAGCGCTTGGAACAGTGATTCATCCGCGTCCAGGCCTCCTTCACCTTTCTGGGGCAGTTTGCGTGGTGGCAGTGGCTTCTTCGTTGGCGCGACCAGCCCATCGAGCGCGGCTGGGTCTTGCAGCGCTGCTTTACCCGCCGGCGTGAGGTCGAGCACGACGCCGCCATGCTCCAGGCGTCGCGCTCGCAGAAACCCCCCACTCTCCAACCGGTCCAGCATACGCTCGACAGCCGTCTTCGAGCGGAAGGCCAGCGTGCCAAAGCCCACGTGATCGCGGGCTTTCTCGTGGAGAGGCTGGGCGTGGCGATGAGCCTTCTCGTCGCCACGCAAGATGCGCACCAGGCTAACCCGTCCCCAGCTCCACGGCGCGGCTGAAACACAGCGCAGAATGGTCAACAACTGCTCCCGCTCGTTGGGTAGTTCGGTATCCGGTGGTGTCTCAGTTTCGACGCAGTTGTCACAGGCGGAGCACCGCTCGATGGTGCGGCCGCCCAAGTAGGCGTTGATATGGCCGTGACGGCAGCGCACGGTTCGGGCGTAAGCGGTGATCTCGTCCACCCGCTGAGCCTGGATGGTCTTGTACCGCTCCAACAGGGTGGCGATGCGCTCGGCAGCATCCGATGGTGGCGACAGCAGCTCCAGCAACAGGTCGCGCCCTGCCGGACGGTAATCCAGCCAGCCAGCGTCAGCCCACTCCAGCACCCGGCGTTCGATGTCTGCAAGGGGCAGACCGGCTTGTCGCGCCACCTCTGCCAGGTCCAGGGTCAGTGGTTGGCCGGGCCGCAGCCGGGCGGCCTGGCAGAAGACGGCCAGTTCAGGCATGGAGGCGGGTCCATCGCTGATGGTCAGGCAGACGACCGCAGCGCGGGGCAGGTCGGGGCCGCGCTGCAAGAGGCCCGCTTCCTCCAATAGACTCAGGGCCACGCGAACGCGCGTGTCGTCGGCCTGCAGGCCTGTACTGAGCGAAGCGAACGTATCGCGCTCCAGGTCCGCCGTCGCGACCCGGCCGGAGGAAACACCTCCCAGACGTTGTTTGACGGCCGCGTAGAGGGCGCGCAGGAACTCGACCGGCAGCACGTCCTGGTGGGCGTGGCGGGTCAGCATGGCCCGGTCTGAAGGGGCGTACATCAGCAGACAGCGGGCGGGCAACCCGTCGCGCCCGGCTCGGCCGGCCTCTTGGTAGTAGGCCTCCAGTGAGGGGGGTGGGACGAAATGAACGATGAAGCGGATGTCCGGCTTGTCAATGCCCAGGCCGAAGGCGACGGTAGCCACGACGATGCGGATACGGCCGGCCATAAAGTCGTCCTGCACCCCGGCCCGGTCGGAGATGCCGGCGTGGTAATGGTCGGCGACGATGCCGTGGCCGCGCAGCAGCGCGGCCAGTTCCTCGCAACGGGCGCGGGTGCCGGCATAGACAATACCGCTGCCAGGCTCGGTTTGGCAGAAGACCAGCAGGTGGCGCAATTTGTCGTCGGCGTTGCGGGCGTGGAAGACCTCCAGTTGCAGGTTGGGGCGGGTCACGTCGCCGGCGATGATGCGCATATCACCCAGGTGGTGGAGGATGTCCCGCCGCACGCGGGGTGGCGCTGTGGCGGTCATGGCCAACAGCGGCGGGTTGCCCAGCGCCTGCCGGGTCCGACCGATGGTGAGGTAGTCGGGCCGAAAGTCGTGGCCCCACACGCTGATACAGTGCACTTCGTCAATCACCAACCGGTTTACACCTGCGTGCCGCAACGCGTGCAGGAAGGGCGGCTGGCGCAGCCGCTCCGGGGCGGCGTAGACCAGGCGGTAGGCTCCGTTGGCGGCCTGTTCCAGTCGCCAGTGCAGTTCATCCCTCTCCAGGCTGTAGTCTATGTTGATCGCCCGCCGCTGCAACTGTGCAGGCAGCGAGTCCACCTGGTCCTTCATCAGGGCGATGAGGGGCGAGATGACGAGCGTCGTGTCTCCTTCGGCCAGCAGTGCGGGGAGTTGGTAGCAGAGCGATTTACCGCCGCCGGTGGGCAGGATGGTCAGCACGTCCTCGCCGCGCAGGACGCAGGCCATGGTCTCCAACTGGCCGGGCAGGAGGGTTTCAAAGCCAAAGAGCCGTCGGACGGCCTCGGTGATGTGGGCCCGCTCCTCTTCGGAGACGGGGATTTGATCAAAGGTGGGAAGAAATTCGGCGGGCGGTGGTTCCTCCAGAGGGCGCGGTGTGGGGATGGCAGGTCGCACTCGCGGGGTTGGAGAGAAGGCGGCGCGCAGTTCGGCCAGTTCGTCGGCATAACGGCGCTCTAGCTCGGCCTCCAAGTCGGTTACGCGGGTCTCCTCGTCGCTCGCTCGGAAGTAGTCACGCAGCCGACGCAGGTAAGTGACAGAGAGGGGCTCCTCCTCATCAGCGGTGCGCAGCAAGCGCACGGCGTAGCCGCTGGCGGTCACCCAATCGTCGAGGGCCTGGTAGAGGGAGAGCATCCCCAGCAGGTAGGCGCGCCCCTGGGGACGCAACTCGTTCAGGCGGCGGTAGGCGTTCAGCGCGGCCTGCGTGTCCCCTCGCGCCAACTCGACCTCGCCCAGCAGTCCCCAGGCTGTCACGCTGTCCTCGTTCTCCTCGGCGAGGGCACGCGCGATCTGGTAGGCGGTCTCCACGTCGCCCTGCGCCAGGTGGACGCGGGCCAGAAGCGTGCGGGCAGTGAGGGAGGTCTTAAGCGCCAGCCGCTCCTGCATCACTGCCAGAGCGTCGTCGGGCCGGTCCTGGGCCAGGAAGGCCCGCACGCGCAGGTCGAGCAGCGAGACGAGGGTAGGATTGGCCGGGATGAGGACGTCCAAGCAGGCATGGGCCGCCTCGACGTGATCCCAGCGCAGGAGGAAGTTGAGCAGGCGGCTGCGGTCGTTGCTTGAGAGTTCGCAGACTTGGGCGGGTGTCAGGCCGAGTTCGGACAGTAAATTACTGGACATCATGACCTTCTGAACCTATCGGTGTACCCCGGCAGTTCATCTGGATCGCAGGACAGGTTCCAGAAACTCTGATGTGAGTTCTATGCGCTCATCTGCCGTGTTCCACAGGAAGTTGTGAATGGGAACATTGTAGAAAAGCCAGACAGAGACTCCCTCGTCTTTGGCGATCTGAATGGCAGGCACAAAGTCGGCGTCCCCAGCGACGATAGCCGCATGGGTGATCTGCCCCTTGGTGCTGAGGCGTACCAGGTCTATGCTAAGGAGGACGTCTACTTTCTTCTGGACGAAAATAAACTCCCCTTGCTCGTCTCTATAGCGGAGGAGGTCCCCCTCGCGGAGTTCAAAGCGTGGGAAACGTCGAGCGGCGTTTTGGAAGCGTTGGTAGTTGGAAAGTCGTTGGCTTTCGTCCGGGGTAGGGGTGGGACTGACGTAAGGAGGACAGAAGTAATAGTAGGTGCGCAGAATATCTATGCCGGTAGAGATGTGATCGGCTAGATGGCGGGGAAGCTTGACGAGATCTACTTGGTGTCCTCGTGGAATCTTGGCCAAGTAACCGCCGTCTATGAACACAGCCGCACGGTAGATCATAGAGTTACTCGCAGAATAAAAATCGGCCCGGCGTCCTGGAGGCGGTGCCAAAGGCCCGCCGGAACGCCGGGGCGGATCTTGGCCCGGCATCCTTGTGGCGGTGTCGGAGACCCGCTGGAATGCCGGGGCGGATTTGGTTGTATTATACACCAAATGGCAGTTGGTGTCAAGCTGAAATTCCGCATGGCGCGTTCCCGGAATCGCACTGCCGTGAGTAAATTCTATGGCAGGTCCAGCTCTACTGTCACTTTGTAATCCGGCACCACATGCACCCCGACCACAAGCGGCCAATACTCCCCCTGCCAACTGCGGCTCAGCCCCACGGCCAGGTAGAGGGCATCGGCCCTCAGCCGGGTCCAGAGCGCATCGTGATCCAATGTCAGCAGGCCGTCTTTCTCGCCCAGCCAGACCCGGCCCAACGCACGCCACTTGAGGTCGGTCACGGAGATGCCACGCTGACCCGTGGCCCGGGGGTGGTTGACATCACCCGGCAGCACGAAGCCCATCCGCGCTTCGTACTTGCCGGAGTAGGCATCCAGCGAAAAGCGCGCCCACACCTGCTCTGGCTGTACCAGGCAGAGCGACCGGGTTTGGTGAATGAGCACGTCCTCCGGAGCGCGGTCGAGATACGTGGCGAAGAAACGGGCCCGCCGCTCCCCCTCCAGTCGGCGCAGCAGCCGTGGCCGGTGGCGGACGAAATCGGTGAGCCAGTCCTCGATGTGGGGTGGGTCGGGGCGCGGCACAAGCAGGTTCAACTCGACCACGTCGCTACACTGCACCAGGCGACCCTCGGCGTCGGTCATATCGCCCGGCAGGATGGTACCGAATTCGCGCACCGGCCGCACCCAACGCAGGCCGGTGACAGGATCGGGCTGGCGGGTGAAGCCGGCCGTGCAGATGCCGCTGAGCATTTGGGTCATGGCCAGGATCAGAACCTCTCGCGGTGGCATGGTTTCCCTCCCATTGGAGTCCGCAACTTGTTGCGGAGCAGTGCGCCGCCGGGATGCGCTTCCTCGTAGATAGACTCATAACAGATGATTACCTGCTGGCCGTCTCCACCATCTTTTTCATCCTGGCGATAAAAGTTTCTGCCGTAGCCAGAATTTCAACAGCGTCCTCGCGGTTGGCAGGAATAAATGGGGCATAATCACTGCGCTCGCGCGCACTTTGCGCCCGACCCAAATAACGCAAGTAATCTGCCTCGACGCGCCCAGTGATGACAAACAGCTCTCGGAATTTAGCGACGGCGGCTGAATGTTTTCGCAAATCCAGCCCTTCGCTCAACAGGGCCGCTTTGGCCGCGTAGAACATCGCATAATAGGCGCGCGAAATCGCATCGTCATACAGGCCGATACCAAAGATTTGGCGAGCATGGCTCAATTTGATCTCGGCTACTTGCAACCATGTTCGCGGATCTGCCAGGTCGGCTATCTCGTCCATAAAACCATCCCTTCCCGTTTGGCATCCTGCACCACAGGCCAATTGCTATTGAACAGGCTTTCGCCAACGACCAACGCAGAGACAAAGGAGCCATGTGCAATCATTGCGTCCATGGCCGCATCAATGATCCGCTGCCAGCGTGGATCGCTGGCCCTTCCCAAATAGTACCCATTGGGCTGTTTCGGGTCGCTCCAGCCGACGACCACCATCACGTCTATATCGGAGTCCGGCGTAGCCTCCCCGCGCGCATAAGAGCCGTAGAGAATCATGTGGCTGATCTCGCCAGGAAACAGTTCAAGGAGTCGGCACTGAAAATCGGCCAGGGCAGCCTTTACCCCGCGCGGAAGACGCAAAGGGGATTCACGATTTAGCCTCCGATGAGGAACTTGCACAGGCATGACTTCTCCCAACTTCTCCACTCCGCTTGACACGGCGGCTGTTCACCGATGCCGCTTACACCGCGTGTACCCGTCCAACTTGTCCAGAAACCCCAACTTCGCACCGCATTCCTCGCAGTCCGGTTCCTGGACTTGTGGGGCGAGTTATCAGTGCGGGATTACAAGTGAACGACGGTCAGCCTCGGCAAATGCGCGCCCCAGTATTCGGCGACCAAGCAGCGATGGCAGTGATCAGGCTCATGCTCGGCGCACAGCAGACACGGTGACCGGTAGCGGGACAAGATTTCGCGACCTATCTCTGCAGCGGATCGCTCCTCTAGGAGCGGGAGAAAGCGGGATTCGTAGGCCGCCCAATCCTGGTCGTCACGGTAGGCATTGAGGATCTCTGGGGTGGGGGCCAGTTCGGGGTGGTGTTCGTAGGCGATGCCGAAGCCCTCGCGCAGCAGGAAGGCCAGATCGTCGCGCTTGGTGTAACCGGCCAGGTGGGAGGTGTTGCGCAGACGGACGTCAATCACCACGTCTACGCCGGCCTCGCGCAGTTGCCCGATGAAGGTCGCCAGGGTTTTGCCTTTGTAACCGGTGGTGTAGAGAGTGATCATCGGTCCTCTCCCCCCTCATCCGAACAGTGAGAGTTGCCTGGGCTCCGGCTCGGCCTCAACCACCCTGCCACCGGACTGGATGTGGAGCGCGCGGACGCCGCGCGCGAGCAAGGTCTGAGTGATGAGGAGATGGCGGTGGCATTGACGATGGTCGCCCTCGCTACACATCACGGCCACCCGTGCGGTCCGGGCCAGGTCGAGCAGACGATCAATGCCGGCCTGGTAGGCGGGCGTCCGCTCCACACGTTGGTAGTCGGGGTGCTCCTGGCCGGGGTCGTACAGGGTCGGATCGGACGGCCGGCCGCCGAGCACATCCCCCATAAACTGGTAGCCCATGCCGGCCTCCTGAAGGTCATGGGCCAGAGTTTCGCGATTGAACTGCGGCGCCCAGCGGCTGTAAGGTTGACTGCGCACGTCCACCACGAGAGTAATCTCGTGGCGGCGCAGCAGGTCAATGAACTCCGCCGTAGTGTGGTCGCTGTGGCCGACGGTGTGAATCAGCAGCAAGCGCTCACCCACCGCCCATCACCTGCTGGAAGGCGGCAATGCTGGCCCCGATGTCCTCAGCGGTGATGCCATAATGGGTCACGGCCCGGAAACGACGGCCACCGATGGGGTTCAGCTTCACCCCCTGCTGGGCCAGAGCCGCCACAAACTCGTGAGGGGTCATGTCCACTTCATCGGCCAGGCCAAAGATGATAATGTTGGTCTGCACCCGCTCCAGGTCAATGGCTAACCCTGGTGTGGCGGCGATCCCCTCCGCCAGCCGCCGGGCATTCTGATGATCCTCTGCCAGCCGGTCCACCATCGTCTCCAAAGCGACGATCCCCGCTGCAGCCAGTATCCCC
>Ga0116202_10000779_pt1 | contig 18110 bp, 18 predicted proteins | sample LakKivw325mmetaG_FD_94479 | JGI IMG/M metagenome (GOLD analysis project Ga0116202, IMG submission 94479) | Anoxic lake water microbial communities from Lake Kivu, Rwanda to study Microbial Dark Matter (Phase II) - Lake Kivu water 325m metaG | ecosystem: Environmental > Aquatic > Freshwater >...
AAAGCTAAAAGTGTAAAACTTCGGTGAATAAGGTGTTTGTTCTACGTTTTTCGCTTTTCACCCCGTACCAAAAGCTTCGCTTTGGTACGGGGCATACTTTTCGCTTTTCTATACCATTGAATAAATTTTTTAATGCCTTCTTTAATATCCGTTTTGGGTTGATAATGTAATAATTTTTGCGCTTTACTAATGTCTGCCCAGGTTCTAGGAAGATCGCCGGCTTGCATGGGCAGTTTTTTTATCTTTGCTTTCTTGCCTAAAGATTTTTCAAGTAAGCTAACTAGGGCAGAAAGTGAAATGGTTTGGGAATTGCCCAGATTATAGATTTCAAAACCCTGATGATATTTTATAGTATTCATAATACCTTTCACAATGTCATCAATATAGGTATAATCTCTTTGCGATTGACCACTTCCATAGAGAGAAAGAGTTTGATGTGTTTCGATTAGTTTGGTAAATTGACGGATTGCCATATCCGGCCGCTGGCGCGGACCATAGACTGTAAAGAAACGCAAACACGCAATATTGATTTGATAAACTTTGTGAAAAACATAGCAATAAAGCTCGGCTATTTTTTTGCTTACGCCGTATGGTGAAAGTTGTTCTTGACATATATCATTTTCTGTAAAAGGGATTTGGGATGTAGCACCATAGACTGAAGACGAGGAAGCAAGAATAAAATTTTTGACCTCTGTTTTTCGTGCCTGCTCTAAAACATTCAGAGTACCATTAATATTAGTATTTGCATACTCTAGAGGTTTGTCCAAAGAGGACCTGACACCTACTTTAGCGGCGAGATGAATTACCCAATCAAAATGATTTTTTCTAAAGATTTTTTCTAAAGTTTTTGCATCTAAAACATCTCCTTGAATAAAGGTGTAATGAGGGTTTTGGTTCGCGATTGCAAGGTTGTTTTTTTTAATTTGGGGCGAATAAAAGTTGTCAAAGCTGTCCAAGCCGACAATTCTATGTCCTTCAGCGAGTAATTTTTCGGCGAGGTGCGAACCGATAAATCCGGCAGCACCTGTAATAAGAATATTCATATAATGCATTGCTTAACAAGGTTTTAATTGTTATATTTTAAATATGAACTCAAAGCAGAAAATTTACAATTTTTTGCGTTGGTCAGAGAAATATACCCGGACTGATATGGTTTATTTAGCAAAGGGCGGATTTTGGTTGACTGCGGAGCAGGTAGTGACTTCCCTTGCTGGCATTATACTCGCCATTGCTTTTGCTAATCTTTTGCCCAAAGAAACATACGGGGTTTACAGATATGTTTTATCCTTAGTAGGTATCTTATCTGTTTTTAGCTTAACGGGTATGAATACAGCAATTGTTAGGACAGTGGCACAAGGAAACGAGGGGGTGTTGGCATCTGTTCTGGGGACTCGCTTGCGTTGGGGCGTGCTAGGAGGGGTGGTGAGTTTAGGCCTCGCTGGATTTTATTTTTTAAATCACAATATTACTTTGATCTTTTGCTTTTTGATTGCGGCTGTCTTTTTACCCTTTATGGATTCATTAACCATTTATGAATCTTTCTGGGAAGGAAAAAAACTCTTCAGGATGCGGGCTAGTTACAATATTTTAGTCCGTGTAGCGGCAGTGATAATCCTAGTTATCACTTTAATTTTAACTAAAAATCTCGTCCTAATTCTTTTGGCATATTTTTGTTCTTATACCTTTTTACGTTTAATTTGTTTTTTAGCAACCCTTAAAAAATCATTTTCTCATCATAAGGATTTAGAAACCATCTCTTATGGTAAACATTTAAGTATAATGAATATAATGGGGATGGTAAGCGCCCAAGCGGATAAAGTTCTTTTATGGTATTTTTTAGGTCCTGTATCATTAGCTTCTTATGTTTTAGCCCTTGCTCCTGTGGATAATATTGGTAGTCTGTTTAAAAATCTTTTTCCTTTATCATTACCCAAATTCAGTGAACAGCCCCTAAAAGCTATCCAGGCTACTTTATTCAAAAAAATTACCAAGCTCTTTCTTATGATTATTCCTTTGGGAGGTCTTTATATAATTTTAGCTCCTTGGATTTTCAAATTTTTCTTTCCTGCTTATACCGAGGCAATTCCTTATTCCCAATTTTACATAATTGCAATCTTGATAATGATTCCTCAAGTGCCTTTGGGAGCTGTTTTAGCAGCCAAGATGAGGAAGAAAGAACTTTATATCGTAAAATTTACGTCTCCTTTGGCGGAGATTTTTTTACTTTTAATTCTGCTACCTTTATATGGCATTTGGGGAGCGATAATGAGTGCTATATTTACTCAAGTAATTAATTTCGCTCTCTTGTTATTTCTTTTGAAAAGGATGGAATAAATCCATTGTTTGCTAGTATCCAAATACGTTGGCTGGCTCGGCCATCATTTTTAAAAGTATAATCCTTAATGAATTTCTGTCGATTATTTTGCAACTCCTGCTGTATTTTTGGATGATATAGAATGTTTTGAATACTCTTCGCTAGTTGGTTACTTTTATCTATATTTAAAGCTGCTTTATATTTTGAAATAGCAAGTTCTGGATCATGGTCAAAGTTTAGAATAATAATATCTTTATCTAAGAGAGTAGCTTCCAGGTGAACAGTAGAATGAACAGTAATTAGTAAATCGCAGATTTGCACTAAGCTTAGGGTGTCTTCGTCTTTTAAAAAAAGGATGTTCTTGGGGATATATTTTTTTTCTTGGAGAATAGAGGAATAGAAGGAGATTGTTTCTTCGGGTGCTGGGTGAAGCTTGACGATAAAAAATATTTGAGGCAAGGCGCGAGAAACTTTCAGAATATTTTCAAAAATCATTCCCTTCTTTTTTTCGGAGAAATTTTGGGTGATATAAAGGACAAGTCTCTTTTTAGGATCAATGTGATATTGTTTACAGAATTCAGAATGATTGAATCTAAACTTAGGATGTATAAGCCGGTCAAAACCAGGAAAGCCGGTAATTTTAATCTTATTTTTTGGTACTCCGTTACGGAGAAAATAATTTTTACTTATTTTACCCCAGACAGCAATTTTGTCTGCTGTGAGAGGAAGATAAGCGATTTTGTAATATTCTTTGTCCAGTGTTACACCGTGTTGGACCACTAAAGTAAATATATTATTTTTTTGAGCAGTAAGGATAATGGTTTTTGCAAAAGGCCAAACATCTTGCGGCACAACGACAGATTTAAGTTTTTTTTGACGACTGAAGTATTTTTCCGCTGCTTCCAGATAACACAAATGGGAGAAACCTGCTCTTTGCCAGAGATTCTTCAAGTCATGACTTTTGATATTTAAATTTGTACCATGATAGTTTAATATTAGGTGATTCCTAATTTTTTTTCGCCAGATTTTTTCTAGCCAAAATATTTTTTCAAAGAAGGAAAATGGTTCAAGGTTTAAATCGGAATTTAGAGTTGAATAAGAAATAGGTTTCTCTTTAAGATGATTATCTATTTTAGGATCTCCTGTCGTGAGAATTTCAAACAATTTTTCCTTTTTTCGGCTGGCAATATGCCGTACTGGTTCCAAGACTTTGAAGCCTTTATCATAAAAGAATAATATTCTTGGAGAATGTTTTAGACTTTTACTAGATTTTATCTTTTTGATGAATTTTCCCAAGTAAGAAGTAAGATAAACCAGATAGCCGTGGTAATAAATAAACTTCAGAATATTTTTCCACCCAATAGATAAAGAAGGTAGTCGGTAAAATTTAGTAGGGATATTTAATGTATAAATAAAGGGATTAAATATTTTAGGGTCGGAAAAGAAAATCAGCTCTTTTATTCCATTCCGCTTTACCAAACATCGTAACATCTCTATTTTTTCCAAGGTTTTTTTGAGGTAAAAAAATACGGGAACTTGTAAAATTTTTCCCAAGGAGATACCTCTATAAAGAGTTTGATCTTTGTTGTTTTGGATAAACCATTTTCTTGAGACTTGGTAGGATAAATGGTCAATATGGTCAATATTTTTTGCAGTTAAGTATGCTTCGGGCAGGATTAGATAAGATAGATTTTGATGGGCAAAATACTTTTTAAGCTCGAAGCGGTATAAACCGAATAGAATTTCATTTTTCAAAGACAATTTCCGGGCTATCCTTAAGGATTTTTTCACCTCATTTTCTTCTGCTACAATAAGAACAATCTTTTTCTGTTTTTGCTGGGTCATTTTTTTAATGCTGTAATGAAATGTTGTGCACGTCTTATCCCAAGGATTTTAAAAACTAGCCCTCGACCAAATCTGGAAACCATTTTTTTACTGGCAACAGTGGCTAGGTATTGTGCCCGGCAGAGGGAGATATTACGGGTAATTTTTTTGTAGTCATCTTTTTCATAAATAAGATGCAATTTTTCCTGTGGTTTAATTTTTTTTGCTAGCACCCTGAAACCTCTTTTTGCATTGCTTTGAGCAATAATTCTAAATCCGGCTTTAGCGAGGACCATTGCGAGGGTGTTAGGCGAGAAGAGAAAAAGATGCGTAGCCGCAAAAAAGCTGGAGTATAAAACTTTAATTTTGGGCCTGCGGATGTCAGGTACTTCTACAAAAAGATAGCCATCCTCTTTGATTTTTTTAGCAACAGCTTTAAGAAAATTAATGGGGTCAGATATATGTTCTAGAACATGAGAAATGACCACAAGGTCGAAGTTTATTCCAGGAAATATTGCTTCTTGGAAGAGACCTGTTTTAACCTTGAGTTCATATTTAGATCTACTATATTCTGCGAATGATAAGGAAGGTTCTATGCCAAAGGTGTCCCATTGATTTTTTTTGAACATATTTAACAAGATGCCAGCAGCGCTGCCTATATCCAATACTTTACATCTTTTAGTTGAAGGGAGATAATTCTTCAGCCATTGTATTTTCTCCTTGGCATCAGGGTAGATAATACGAAAATACTTTTCCGAAGGGGATTTGGCTCTGAACGCGTAAGAATAAATATCCGCGAGTGTTTTTGAATCTGGCTGAGGATTTTGAAAAACTAAACCACAATTTTTACAAATCAGCATTCTGATTTGATGCTGATTGGGGCCTAACTTTTGAACTAGGGGGTCAGAGTGATGCGTTAACAGAATCTGATAATCCGTTGATCCGCAAATAATACAACATATTTTTTCGCCAGGATTATAATTCATATTGCTCGGTTTGCTTAGCTTTTTTTAATTTTTGCAAAATTCTTTCTGCTAGCCACAAATCAAATTCATTATGAATATCTATGAAAGGTGCTTTGGGGTCATTATAAAGAATCTCAACCTTGTCCCCGATTCTCCTGCCTTGTTTGATAAAATGCGCTCGTGTTGCGCAGGCAAGACCAGTGTCCTCTCGGTAGATCAGTTCGCGTGTTTGCCTAGGGCCGCCATAAGGAATATTAGAGGCCAAACGTACCCAATTTTTATCTTTTTTTCGCCAGAAGTTTTTGTGGGTCGGAGTGGCTATGAAAGCCGAATCCAATTCTTTGTGTTGAAGTAATTTTTTAACTACTTTTTCTACTAATCCTTTTTTTCTGAATTGATCTGTGGCTTGTAAAAAAACCACAATGTCAGGGTGATAATTTTCATTTTTTTCTAGCCACTCTACTGCATGTTTCAGAACCGGTTCTGTAGGCATAAGATCACCAGATAATATTTTAGGTCTCTGGAAAGGAGTTTCTGCTCCATATTTTCTGGCAATTTTAGCAATCTGATTATCGTCAGTAGAGATGATTATTCTGTTGATAGTAGAACAATTTTTAGCCGCGTCTATTGCATAAGCAATCAAGGGTTTTCCACCTAGGGGACGAATATTTTTATGAGATAAGCCCTTAGATTGTCCTCGGGCAGGAATGAGGGCAATGACGTTCTGTTTCTTCATAGATTTCCTAATTCTTTACCCAACCCACCAGAAAGCCACGGGTGTAAACCCGTGGATGAATGGTGGCTTTCTGGTGGGGGGTTTCGCTCCACAGAATTCCCCAACAGAAAGATGCCACGGGCGTAAGCCCGTGGAGCTTCACTTATAAATTGTGAGTTGAGAATTATTGAATTTCATTGTTCCAATTTTCAATATACCTTACTTGATTCCACGGGCGTAAGTCCGTGGAAGTTTACTGTCTAATATCTAATTTCTATTGAATTTTTAATGTTTTAATTTCTAAACCGTTTGAAAGAGTACTTTTTAAAAGAAGATTATGGGAAAAGGCATGAACTTTAGACAACTTTTTTGTTCAGAGCTTGGCAGATTTTTTTTATCTTTTCCAGTAGATTACAAAATTGTTCTAAACTTATAGTTTGTTGGGGATCGCTTTTAGATTTGTCAGGCTCGGGATGAATTTCGATCATTATTCCATCTGCTCCAGAAGCAGCTGCAGCAGCGGCTAGCGAGGGGATAAATTCTCTTACTCCGCAGCTGTGACTTACATCTAAAATGATAGGTAGTTTACAGATTCTTTTAATTGCAGGAACAATGGTGATGTCTAATAACCAACGTGCTTGAGGGTCGTGGGTGTAAGGCGCGGTAATGCCACGTTCGCATAAAATCAAATCTTGACAGCCAGAGGATAAGAGCCATTCAGCAGCACCTAGAAAATCTCGGAGGCTTGCACCAGGATGCCTTTTTAGGAGCACGGGTTTGTGGGTTTTACCAATGGCAGCCAATAGATTATAATTCTGCATATTTCTTGCACCAATCTGAAAGACATCTAGATACTGTGTTGCTTGCGGGATTTGGTTAATAGCCATTACCTCGGAAACATTGATTAAATCGTATTGATGGGTAGTTGTATGAATAATTGCAAGGCCTTTTTCACCTAAACCTTGGGGAGAGGCTGGAAAGGTGGTGGGTTTATAGGCACCTGCGCGGATTAATTTCAGATGATTGTGACACATTGTTTTAGCTACAGTAATCATCTGTTTTTTTGTTTCTACTCTGCAGGGTCCAGCTATAACCATAAAATCGTTTGGTTTTAAACTCCACCCCTTCTCTTTGATACGGAATTGTCTAGGAGCAGAGATAACCCGCTTTAAATTATTGTCCAAGTCTTGTTTACTAATATCTTTCATAAAGTTTCGACCAAATTATTTTTTACCCCAATAAAAAGTTTCCTTAAGAGTACATTCTCGGCAAGGATTAATTTTAGAGAGTTTTTTCTGATGATGCAGCTGGCGAATCTTGTTTAATTTTTTTCCTTTCCAGAAAGATTGGATGCTTTGATTCTTAATTTCTCCTAAAATGTTTTTTAAAAACCAATCCCGACAGCACATTGCTATTTTTCCATCCCAAGTAATTACCATCCTTTGCCAAATTTGGGGACAGGGTAATCTATCCATACTTTTGGGGGCAGAAGATAATCTTTTGGTCTTCTCTCCTCGTTCAGTATAATCTTGGGTGGTGATGGAATCCACAAGGGGTTGCCACATTTTGATAAAGTCATTGAGTTCGGTAAGGTTAGAATCCATTTTTACCATTTGGATTCTAACTAGTGGTTTTTTTAGCCCTTTACTGTTTCTGATCGTGATAAAATTTTTTATATTCTGAATAAAATGTTCAAAGTCGGCCCCTTGTCTTGTTTTTTCATAGGTTTCTTTGGTTGCACCATCGCATGAGAAAATAATTTTATCTAAGCCTGCATTGATTAAGGCTTCTCCCTTTTGCGGGGTTAAAAGTTGGCCATTAGTATTAATCATTACTTCCAAGATGCCTTTTTGTTTGGCATATTTGATCATTGCAGGGAGATCGGGGTGCAATAAAGGTTCACCTCGCCAGTTGAATTTAATTGCACAGAGGCCTTTTGCCATACCTTCATCGATAATTCTTTTTACTAGTTGGAGATCAATAAAACCTAGATTTTTTTGATGGAAGGCAATCATTTGAGGATCATCAAAGCCATGGGGACACATCACACATCGTAAATTACAGAGATTAGTAACTTCAATATCCAGATTAGTAGGGAAAGGGGTTGTGATTTTGAATCGCGGTGCAAGATGCCATTTCAATCGGTAAAGCCAAAATTTTAAATTGGGCTCGGTAGTAAGTTTTATTTTCCATCTTTTCCAGAGGTTATCCCTTTCTTGAAAAGCAGATTGGCGAGTTTTTCTTAACATTTATGAGTTAATATTAATTCTATTAAAGGTGAAGATGGAAGAGTTCTATTATTTATTTTAAGGCGTAGATATAGAAGCTATCCCCTAATTTCAAAAGATCTAATGATTTTACTAAAGGTTTAACTGCAAGGCATAGAGTTTTATTCTTTCTAAAATTTTTATGCCATCCCTTTCTTTCTGATAACCAATTTTGTAGACTTCCGAGGATGCCGCTGGTGCTGCTAACATATTTTATTTTGAAAATTCTAAATCTGTGTTTTTGCAACATCTGTTTTAGAGTGTCAGGGGTATAGTGATAGAGGTGGCGGGGGAGGTCAAGGTTAAACCAGTAGCGTCGGAAAATTTGAGCCGCTAGACCTTGAATATTAGGGAGATAAATTTGGAGTAACCCTTTGGGTTTCAAGATTCTATGTATCTCTTCTAAAATTCTATTGGGGTGAGGCAAATGTTCTAAGGTATGGTTTAAGACAACAAGATCAAAAAAGTTCGTAGGGTAGCAAGTGGCAAGTAGATCGCCAGTAGAAACATTTAAACCTAGTTCTCTTGCCCTTTGGCTTGCCAGTAGAGATGTTTCTACTCCATAACATTCCCAGCCTAAGTTTTGGAGAGATTTAAGAAATTGGCCAGAGCCGCAACCAATGTCCAAAACCTTACCCTTATTTTGTACCAGTTTAAAGGTGGCTTTTTGAAATCCTAAATATTTTTTTATTTTCTGTCCAATTTTTTTTTCCTTGGGAAGTTTTTGATGTGCAGTGTACTCTGGGGGATACAACAAGTTTATTTCCTTAAGGTCGGGTTGGGGATTGATATAGATTAAACCGCAATTTTTACATTGAACAAGCTGAAATTTACCTGGCAAACTATAGATTAAATCTTTACCTGCAAGAAATTTTTTTGTTTGGTTAAAGTCACACAAAGCACAGTTTACAGATTGCATAATTTATAGGGATTTTCTGATCACAGAAAATAGATTATGAACATAGTTTTCCCAGGAAAGATATTCTTGGACGGTCTTGCGTGCATTATCTCCTAAATTTTTTCTGGATGATACATTTTTTAAAAGATAGCGGATGGCTTGCAATAGTTCTTTTTTATTTCCTGGCTGTACAAGGATACAATTTTTATTATGTTCCAGGTGGTATCCTTTTTTAATCGCTCCGGTTTTAGTTACCACTACGGCTTTACCCATTGCCATTGTCTGGAGAAGAGTGGTGGTTGCTCCAGAGTAAGAATTTTCTTTAACTGGCAGGATAACAAGTCTCGCATGGGAAATAGATGCTCTGATTTTTGAAAGAGGGACATCGGTAACAATGGAAACATTATGGGGTATAACCTTCCATCTTTTTTCAATTTCTTGTTTTCTCGCTTTGCTGGTAATTAGTAGAATTTTTTCTTTAATGAAGCGAGCTATATTTAATAAAAGATCAAAATCTCGATTAGGATCTTTACCAATGGAGAGTAAATAATTATCTTCTTCTGTGTTTTGAGGTTGAAAGTATTGCGTGTCTACTCCAAAAGGAATGAATTGAACTTTTGCTTCACCAAAAATTTTTTTGAGTTTCAGATTTTCCACATAACCATAACAAATTATTTTTTGCACATTTTGTGCAAATACTTTTTGATAGAGGGCAAGCCGATGCGGTTTCAATTTTTTTAATTTTTCAAAGAGACCAATACTTACATAAATAACGGGTTTCTTGGGAACTAATTTAAGATATTGAAGAAACACCAAGGGAATACCCACTCTGTCTGCTGTGGAGAGGATAATATCTGCTCGAGCGATTTTTTGTTTCAAGCTGAAAACTTTGTGCCAAGAGCCACCCCAACCCCCTAGACTAACACAGATTTTATTGAAAATAAAGTCTACAATTTTACCATAGAGATTATTTTCAGTTCTATCGCAAATATCCAAATCATCCAAGGTAGAAAAGCCATATCGGGTAGCGTAATCTTGGCCATACAGATGCTGGGTATTGTAATCTGAATGTAACATCTCTTTTCGGGCAGTGGAATCAGCAAAAAGATATAGGATTTTCATAATAATTTCTATAATACCACTTCTTGAAATTGCAATGTTGAATTAATCTTTAAAATTTGGGCAGTGAGATTAATCCCTTGAAGGAACATACAGGTACCGTGGATATCTGGTTCGTCTAACCCTTTGGTGATTTTCGCGCCGTAGTAGTACATATTAGCCCTATGAGGCCAGAAAGAGAAACCACCTATTTCTGGATAATAATAGTGATAATAAATTCTCAATTTTTGTTTGGCAAATTGTTTAATTTCAGCAATACGGTATGCTTCTTGAGCAAGGCGACAAGAATGATACAAAACATAAATTAGATTAAAATGATCACAGGCTTGTTGGTATTGATTAAAGCCCAGACATAAATCAATAATTTTTTCAGGGTATTTAAAATTAAGATGACCGGTTACTTGCAAACCAGTAATAATTTTCATTGCGCCATTTATTCTTTCTTGGGGGGAAGGATTGCCTTGATACCAGCAGCCATCTTTAGGATTCTGTAGTGTATTAATCCATTGTATGGCTTCACTAGTTAGTTCGGTTTTGTTTTGTAAATCGCTGTTTTCCAAAAAGAATAAGAGGTGGGAGAATTGGCTTCCTGAATGCCAAGGCCTTTGCCAGTTCAATTTATTAAGATATTTTTCAATGTCCTTTTTAGTTTGAGGAAATTTTTGAAAAGGAAAATCGGGTTTTGTATTGAAAATTTTAAGACTAGAGATTGCTTGCCTTGTTTCAGCACGCATTGTTTCTTGTCCAAATACATTATTGAGGTTTTTTATTTTAAGGGTGAGTAATAAATTTTTTTTCCAAGCGAGTTTTCTAATTAGAGGATCAGAAATAGTGCCATTTTGATTTTGGAAACCCTTGATAAAATCAATCATTGTTTGCTTATTTTCCATTGATAGACCTTCTAGAAGATTTAGAGTGGCATAGATTTTGGTTGCAAAGGTTGTGTTAGCTAGACCCCAGTTCAACTTTTCATCATAAAGATCGCTAGATAAGGAATAATGGAAAAAACCGGGAATTTTTTTCCCTTTTAATTTTTCCAAAAATTGGGGCACTTTTTGTTTTAATTCAAAAATCCAGTCTATTTTTTGCATACAATCATATAATGGTAAGGATTTTCCGGAATGGGATATTTTTTTACGATCTTAAATCCACCCTGTTCAATATCCTTGAAAATTTTTTTTAATGAATATCCTTTTTTGCCAATTTCCCAGCAATGCTGACTATTGAAGATATGAGAACGGGGAAATAGGTTGAAGATAGCAGCCCAGGAGATTGGTTTTAGGAAAGGGAGAAGATGGACGTGTAAGAAAGGCTTAAAGGTGCCATAGGAAGTGTAAGGTAGGCTTAGGAGAAGATATTTTTGGGTCAGGGCATAGAGATTTTTAAGGATGGGGACAAAATTAGAAAAGGGGAGATGTTCTAAAACCTGGCAACATAAAATTAAATCAAAATCTTCTTTAGGAAATCTCTGTTTATTCCTGATGTCTGCAACGAAGTCAGGTTGGGTTTGAGGATCTTGGTCTAGGGTTTTGACATAGTACCCCATTTTGCAAAAGGTATCGGCCACAATTTTATTGCCAGGACCGATTTCTAAAATAGAATGTACACCTTGGAGGCTAGAAATTTCTTGGATTTGATACCAGTAGGAGATCCATCTTCTTTTATTGAGGTATGAAGAAGTTAAATATTGATTAGACATTTTTCTTGGAGATACAATATTTTTTGCAAAACTTGATGGGATAATAAATGGCTATTTTTTGAATTTCTTTTTTGTAAAAGATTTTTTTTGTTCTGCAATAAATCTAAGAAAAGTTGATAATAGAGACGGCTCATTTTTTCTGCGGTATAGGGATAAGCTGACATTTTATCTGCTAGATCACTGTACTGTTTGGATAGGATCATCAGTTTTTGCCGAAGGTCTTCGGGCCCCTGAAAGGTAATTCCATAACCTTGGCAATATTCAGGGAGGGCACCACTATTTCGGTAAAGAAGAGGCAGGCCGCAGAGTGCTCCCTCAATATGGTGCATGCCCGCAGGTTCATTTATAGAGGCAGTGAGGTAAATATGATTTTCTTTTAATTTCATGGCTAGTATTTTTCCCATTTTGGGTGGCAGAACATTAGTATTTTTGAATCTTATATTTTTAGGGAGGTTACCAATAAAAGTAAATTGCACTTTGTCCTTTAATTTTCCTTCACAAAGTTGGTCGAGGTATAAATAAACATCGAAACCTTTGTACCAATGTGCGCCCCAGTGATGGGTCACAAGGCGCAAGGGGCCTTTACCTTCCCACTTTTTGTATCCTAGAGGGTTGAAAATTTTTTCGTCTGCTCCATTTAAAATCACGGTGGATTTATGTTTTAAGCTAGGGTCGGGGCGGAGAAATAGATTTTGAAGCCAGGCGGAAATAAAAATCACTTGGTCAGCCCATTTTGCATTTTGAAGAATAAACTTGTTCAAGAGCTTAATTTTTCCTCCTTTTCTTTCATTACATTCATTGATGCGGAGTACAATTAAGGTATCTCTTTTTTTGTGGAGATATTTTATAACTGCACTAGTGTCAAAGGCGCAGGTTTTGAGCCACGGCCGTGTTTCAGTTAAGAGAATAAGATCGATGTCAGGATCCTTCAAGCTGTGCACCACCATTATCCCCTGATGTTTTAGAAAATCTACTAAGGTTTGGCCAAACCCATTACCTCCGCCAAAAGGTCCTTTTTGGATATTCATTCCTATAGCAATTTTATACGATTTTTTCATATTAATTTGGCGTAGAGTTCTTGGTAATATCTTTTTACAATATTTTCCCAGCTATACTTCTGGACTTCTGCTATGGCATTTTTTACAATTATTGTTTGGAGGTTTTTATTTTTCATAATCTTTTCTATCTGGTTAACAATTTTTGAAACATTTCCAGGGGCGGCTAATAGAATATTTTTCTCATTCTCTGTAATATCGGGGACCATACCTACGGTTGTACTGATAGTAGGTATACCACTTGCCCAGGCTTCCAGAAGGCTTGCCGGCCCGCCTTCAAGGCGCGAAGTAATGAGGTATAAATCAAGGGCATTGTACATCCTTCTTAGGTCTACATAATTTTTGAGATAAAAGTGAGCGTAAGGAATGTTCGCTTTTTTTAAACCTTGCTTAACATAGCCGCGGCTAGGGCCAGTTAGGAGAATAAAGGGTTTGTATTTTTTGAGTGCATTTGCCACTTGTAAAAAAATATCCGGCCCTTTAATGAGTTTGGGTTTTAGACCCTGGCCCCAACCAATGCCATCTTTTTGAAAAGAGCCAATAATGAGTTGTTTCTGTGGTAGGCCTAAGGCTTTCCGTAGTTTTGGCTTTTGGGAAGTAGATATGGGCCTAAAGAGATGAAGATTTATACCGAGGGGAATAGTGACGATTCTACTGGCAGGTACACCAAGTTTTAAGAGTTCTTCTTTAGTAGAGTGGCAGGAGGTATGAAAAAAATCTATGTAGGCTGCAGCTTTTCTAAGCTTTTTTAATGTTAAGTCGTGAGGTATAAGATGAAAACAACTCACTATGATTTTATTAGAAGGGTGAGGTTTGCCTATTTTTTTCTGAGCAAAGAAAGTAGGGAGAGAACCGAAGTGGATGATTTGTTTTTTTAGTCCCCAGGTAGTGGTAGTAGTATGTGCTTGCAAGAGTTGTAGACTTTTGATGTTTTCTGTGATATCCTGACCCATTCTATTGATAATCCAGTCGGTATTTTCCGCGATATAAAAGAGGGATTTAGATTCTTTAATTTTAAAATTAGTAATGAGGTCTTTTAGAATTTTGATTGGATGACTGCCCATATTTCTCCAAATTGAATAGAATGTTTTTTAAAGGTTAATCCTGCAGCTTTTAATTCATTGCGCAAAGAGGTGAGCGTGTATTCAATATAATGAGTTTTATCCAATCGCCATTCTATGCCCATTTCTTTTTTATAAGGGGTTAACCAATTTCTATTGAACATTGGCACGCGAAGCAAAATACAAGGAGATAATTTTTTAATTTTTTTCAAGAAATTTACTCTTTCTGCGATATGCTCTAAGACATTGGATAAAATGATCACATCAAATTTCTGGTGATTTGTAAAATTGATAATATTTTTTTCTCGATATTCTATATTAGGTGCATTATAATTTTTTTTAGCCCAGATAATACTTTTTCGATTCTGGTCAATTGCCAAAATATATTTTGCCTTTTGAGCAAGGTCGCGTGTTAGAGCTCCATTGCCGCAACCAAGGTCTAAAATTTTGCTGCCCTGGGGAATATTGTTCAGGAAAAATTGATGATAATGCATAATCCTGTGCTTGGGGTGTTCATTATGATTATATTTCACTGCCATTTGAGAGATGAGACGGTAAGTTAAATTATCAGTGATAAGCAAGGTTTTGAGAATAAATTTTAGTGGGTTCATATATGCTTAAACCTTTTGAAAAATGCAAAGGAGGGAATGGCTGGTAATTCTTGAAGAAAGTAGGGAGAGGGAAAAATTCAACGCTCGCATTACAGGACGAGGAGAATCGTATAGTTTTTGAAGCAAGGGCTTTGTAATGCTGCATTCATCTTTAATGCCTTTGGTGCCATCTAAATAGTGTTGTTCTATAAAGATGAAGCCTCTTTTTTTTATATTCTTTTTCACACAATTTGCATTCAGTGCAAACTGGTAAAAATTTTTTTGCAACTCTAGCTTTTCTTCCCATAAAGGATAAAGGTTTAATTTAGCCTTCATTTTTCGGAGGGGAGACATCCAAGGAAAGCTAATAAAAAGAAAGCCATTTTTTTTAAGGACACGCGCCATCTCGTCAATGATTTCTCCATACCCTCTATAGTAGTGTTCAATGACACCGATGGACCAATAACCGTCAAAATAGTTGTCGGGGAATCTCGTGTGTCTGATATCTCTCTTTTGAACGTTCAGTTGGGGAAAATATTTTTTTGCCTCTCTGACAGTTTCATCTGCATAATCTATGCCTTCGGCAATATAGCCCTCTTTGCAGAGTTTATACACATTTTGACCTCTACCACAGCCGCCTTCCAAAATTCTACTGCCCGGAGGGAGGAATTTTTTGGTATATTTTATGACGAGATCAAAAGAGGAGAACTTCGGAGGATACAATTTTTGAATATTATATTTTCTCCAATGTTGGTCCCAAAACAGGGGATTAGTGCGGGTATTGATAAAAACCAACCGATGATATTTTGGATCAAAATATTGGTGCACTTATTTTCGGGGTCCCCCACGAAATTTTTGATTTCGTGGGGTTTTTATTTTGATAAAGATTTATAGATTGCAATTTCTGCTTTAGCAATATTTTTAAGATCAAATTTTTTTTCTATTGTTTGTCTTGCCGCATACCCTAGTCTTACTTGCAGTTTTTCATCTTGGATTAAATGTTGAACCCCTTGGTGGATACTTCTGACATTGGGATTTACTAAATATCCATTCACGTTATGTTGGATCACTTCTTGGATCCCAGAGATTTTAGTCCCGAGACAAGTTAATCCGCAAGCCATTGCTTCCAGAAGGGTTTTAGGCAAGCCTTCATACAGCGAGGGGAGGACATATATTTTATAGCGATTGAGGATGGTGGGTAAATTTTGATGCGGGATTATGCCTAAAAATTGGACTGGGACATTTAAACTTTGGGCAAATTTTTCTAATTTATTTTTTAAAATACCTTGACCGATGATGTCTAATTTGAGGTGAGTATTCTGAAGAGCTCTAATTAAATTAAAGAGATTCTTTTGGGGGTAGAGCCGGCCTACATAAACTATTGTCCTTTTAAGTTTCAGGATGTCAGGTTGGGGTTTAAAAAGATCAGTGTCCACATAGTTAGGGAGCACTTTGATTTTCAGGGAGGTCAGGTGGTATCTCCTTTGGAGATAAGCTTTGTCAGGAGGAGATGAAACCAAAGCTAAATCACAGATGGGATAGAGCCAAGCTTCTAGGATAGTCGCTAGAAAATACAGTGGCCAATTTTCATGTTTTAAAAAAAGCGACCAGGTAAAACCAGTGCGCAAGATAAATTTCCCTTTATGATTGCAGATTAATTTGGAAAGATAAGCGCTCCAAGCACCATTGGCTTGATTAGATTTAAAAAAAGAACAGCTTTTCAGAATATGATGGTGGTACAGAGGGATGAGAAAGGAATAAATAAAATCTGGTAATCTGCTGTTTTTAGAAATGATTTCAATATTGGGAGCAAGACATTTGTGAAAATCTAACTCCGATTTATTGCCATAAGTGAAAAAATATATTTTTGAGAATTTGGAAGCTAAGAGATTATAAAGCGCAACCTCTCGGTCAAGAAGACCAGATGCTGACCATTTTTCTAAAGAGAGGCCACAGGTGAAAAAGAAAGCCAGGTTTTGATTTCGTGCCTTTAGCATAGGAGTTAGTAATAGGATATACTAATTTTACCGTTTCAAAAGACGGGTTAAGGCAATTCTTGTTTGGAGAGATAAAAGGGGTGTTCTATTTTTTGTCTTTTCTAAAATGTCTTGGGGATTAAAAAGGTTGTACTCATCCTGACCCCTTTTTAACCTTTGATTATAGAACTCTCTGGCTATTTGGGCAAACCTTTTTTGGGTTTTAAGGTTTTGAAAAGTTAAAGAGCGATAATAATAACGATATTTAATAAGATATTGAGGCAAATTACTTACCTTCTTTTTAGCTGTTAAGAGGAGGAGATAAAAATCATAATCTTGTGCATAGTAGAATTTTTCGCGATACATCCCTCCACCTATCTTATAGGTGGGGGGATAAATTTGCATATTGCGGAACATAATAGAAGGATGAAGAATACAATTATGGTGGGTCAAAGTCTGCGCTGTTTTTTGGGGATCATCTCTTTTTAAATAATGTCCGATTTTCTTATTTTGATCATTAATGAGAATGGCAGAACTGCCGATTAAAAAAATCTCGGGATGATTTTTCAGATAGATATGTTGAATTTGGAGACGTTTAGATATAGATAGATCATCGGCATCCTGCCTAGCAATATATTTACCGTGGGCAATTTTAAGGCCACGGTTCAAGGATCGAGTTAAGCCAAGATTGTGTTGATTTCTAAGTATCTTTATTCTTGGATCCTTGCAGCTAAATTTTTTAATGATAGAAAAAGATTTATCTTGCGATGCATCATCAATAATAATGAATTCAAAATCAGTGAAGGTTTGGTTTAGAATAGAAGAAATGCTAGCATTAAGATACTGTGCACCATTAAAAACAGACATAATAACAGAGATTTTTGGGCTTTTCATTGAAATGGAAAAATGAATTTTGCAACTTATCTTAATTCATTATATAATAAAACTTAAATCTTACTTCTTAAAGTAGGTTTTTAACAAGATTTTTAAGCTACTTTTGATTTTACACCAAAAAAAGGACTTAGGGTATTGCGTGATTTAAAATAATAATATTGAATGGCAAACAATGAAATGCCCCTCTTGTAGAAGTTCCATAATCAGGAAAGGTAAAAGGGCCTGCGCCTGGTTTGATGATAAAATTTATTATGCATTTGACCCCCTAGAAGCAAAGATTACATTTTCAAAAGCAACGCATTCTGTCTCCAGAGTAGGTAATGGATTTAGGAAAGGATTTAGCTTTGGCTGGAGAGGTCTGTCAACAGAATAAGTATCGTATTCTGGAAACCTTGAATTACGAAATGAGGTAACATAAAGATTTTGAGGGCCATGGGCATCTTGCCCATGGTTTAACTTCGGGCAAGATGCCCGAAGTCCTCGGAGAAGAAGTCAATTTCGTAATTCACGGTCATAACAAAGAAAGAAACCAGAAATGGGCTTTGGTTAAAGGTTTGGAGCAGACAAGATGAAAAATAGATAAGTAATACTGATAGTCCAGTAAAGCATTGGATTCTGAAAGGTATCGCAAGGATGGAGCAAACCACACCTAAATATAGTCATTAAGTCATTGGGGATAACTTAATTATAAAAAAGTAGATATTATATTATAATAATTAAAGAAGAAAAGTAT
>Ga0116202_10000781_pt1 | contig 18101 bp, 21 predicted proteins | sample LakKivw325mmetaG_FD_94479 | JGI IMG/M metagenome (GOLD analysis project Ga0116202, IMG submission 94479) | Anoxic lake water microbial communities from Lake Kivu, Rwanda to study Microbial Dark Matter (Phase II) - Lake Kivu water 325m metaG | ecosystem: Environmental > Aquatic > Freshwater >...
CAATATACGTGTCAGAGAAAATCATTATCTTTTTCTGATTGTCACGCTTTTGATGAGATCCATAGATGTATTTCTTGCATTTTATTTTATTTATTACCTTGCCTTGTACGCAATGTTGCTCATCACTTACAGCCGTCGCGGTCGAATTGTGAGGGTGAATATTCTATCGCAGCATTCAGATAAAAATATAAAGTAACTTTAGAAACAAAGCATTGAAACCACCTCCTGTCAGAATACTGATGCTGTCGGCCTCCCTAAGCATCACGGGCACTCACCGAATCCTATTTGATCTAATTTCAGGAATTGATAGAAGCAAATTTGAAATATTTGTTGCATATAAACCGGAATTTGCCGGACCAGGAAATGACTTAACTGCTGAAGTTCGATCAATGGGCATCGAGATAGTATCCATGAGAGGTCGACAACTCTATAGCATGGATGGATTACAAGACCTGTTTCGGTTCGTTGATGAACGTTGTGTTGACATCCTTCATTGCTGGGATTCCCTTTCAATTGCTGCCAGGCCAATCGGCAAGGTCAAATGGGCCAAGATGATTGACACCATCGGGAACCCCCCCGTCGATGATTCCTGGAAATACCGTCTGGCCAACAGAATGACCTCTCCACTTCTCGATGGACTTATCTTTCAATCCGAAGGATCGCGGGAGGCCCACCATCAAAAAGGATCTTATTTGCTATATGGGTGTGAAGAAAGAGTTATCTACAACGCCTTTGACCTCCAGACCATTCCTGAATACTCACAGGAAACAAAGATGCAGGTCAGGCGAAAATACGGTTTCAGTGAAAATGAGGTGATTCTCCTCAACTCAGGTATGTTAAACGAGCAAAAATCGCAGGAACATCTGATCGACGCTCTTCCCAGCGTCCTTGAGAATCATAAGAATGTACGTCTGGTTATCCTGGGTTGGGGCGAACGGGAACTCATATTAAAGGATCATATCAGATCACAGAATCTGGAAAAGCACGTTTTCTTGGCTGGAAAAAGGCAGCGAAGCGAGGTGTTTGAATTTCTCTCCATTACAGACATCTACGTCACCTCTTCCCTCTGGGAAGGCCTCCCCATGGCGGTTTTAGAAGCTATGGCATTTCGCCTGCCCGTCGTTGCAACGGATGTTATTGGCAACAGAGAAGCGATCGCGGATAAAGAAACGGGATTATTGGTTCCTGCCCTTAATCCACATGCACTCGGAGAGGCAATCTTGACTCTTATAATCAACAAAGAGATTAGGAAAAAGATGGGAGATAGCGGATGGGAGCGTATAAAGCAATATTTTTCTCAGGATCGATTTATTCGGGAACATGAACTGTTTTATATGAGTATTTTGAATAGGAATTGATGAACATTATACCGCCAAATGTTTCGATATTTATCCCTACCTTCAATGACCGGAAAGATCTACTCCCCTGTTTGGAATCGATTCGACGACTCGATTACCCGAAGGAAAAAATTGAAATTGTCGTCTGGGATAATGCCTCAAACGACGGCACAGGTGAGGCGGTAAAGGGCCTGTTTTCCAAGATGAAGAGTACAGCCTGGGCAGACTTAAAGTTGATAGAATGGAATAAAAACGAGGGTAGTTACATTCCTTATAATCTTGTTCAGGAGCACTTCTCCCAAAAATCGCAATATATCCTGGGGCTTGATGCCGATATCGAATTTTCAGGAAATATGCTGATCGATCTTGTTCATGCTGCTCAGGAAGATAGAACGGCTGTTGTCGGCGCCAGATCCGTATATCACGATAATCCTGAAAAAACGGCTCACGGTGCCGGTTTTGTGGACCCATGGACAGGGAGTTATGGTGAAAAAGAACCAGAAAAATCGATTGAATGCGACTATGTTATCGGCTGTTGCTGGCTATTGAGCAGAAGTGTTTTTAAATTCCTCGGAGGGTTTGATCCCGATTATTATATCAATCACTGGGAGGTCGATTATTGTCTGCGTGCGCGACAAAATGGTTACCGCGTTTTCTATGAACCCAAAGCCATCGCACAGCACAAGATTCCTCTCCACGGAACACTCAATCCTGAAAGAATTTACTATCTATACAGAAACAAACTTATCCTGATTAAGAAGATCTTCAGACCTCCAGGAAAATGGTCCGCCCTCGTTTTCCATCTAATATTCGGATTTCCCAAAGCGCTCTCGGATTCTCTAATGAGACGCAGAGGCTATGATCATGCAGAAATAAAAGCGATTTTAAGGGGGATCGGTGACGGGTGCATGGGGAGGCTCGGCAAGACCTTTTGAATAATTGTAGAATCACGTGAGCATAAAAATCCTCTTTGTCATTGACGGCCTGGAATTCGGCAGCGGAGAGCGATGTTTTGCACAGATCATTTCCGGCCTGCCGCAAGATCGATACGAAATTTATCTTGCTTCGTCTGAAAACCGCCAATTATACGAGGCGATCAATACAGTCCGCGTGCATCTTATTCCTCTGGATTTTTCGCACCGATACAAACCGGCCCTGTTTCGGGCAATATCTAAAATCATCTCTGAAAAGAACATCGACATTATTCATGGTCAGGGTTCCAGGGCCGAATTTTACGCCCGCATCGCCACCCGCCATGCTAAAACATCGAAATACGTTTCAACAATTGCCATGCCTGTGGAAGGTTATGACGTGTGTAGCCTAAAAAAAAGATGGTACGGTATATTTGACCGTTTTTCTGATCGACACGTAGATCGATTCGTAGTTGTATCAGCGGTGTTGAGAAATCTTATGATCCATCAGCGCGGCATCCCGGCGGAAAAAGTGGTCAGGATTTATAACGGAATCGAAACGGCCATTTATGATCCGGACAAACTGAAAAACCAACGTGTACAGATCAGAAGCGATTTTTCCCTTACAGAAAACACCCTTCTGATCGGCGCCATCGGACGTCTGGTCTGGCAGAAAGGCTTCGAATACTTTGTCCGCTGTATTCCGGAAGTTATTAGGAAATTTCCCGGAGCGAGGTTTCTTATCGTTGGTGACGGCGAACTGAGAACCAGCCTTGAACAACTGAGCAAGGAACTTAATCTTGAAAATTCTCTACTGTTTACCGGCCATCGCAATGATATCCAGAACGTCATTGCGGCCCTTGATATCGTGGTGATCCCATCCATCCTCGAAGGCTTTCCCATGATCACCCTTGAAGCCATGGCGATGAAAAAACCCATCGTCGCTACACGGATTGATGGAATAGTAGAACAGATTTCAGATGGTCTAGAAGGGCTCCTGGTACCACCAAAAGATCCGTCCGCACTGGTCGAAGCCATTATCAAGATTATGAGAGACCGGGAACTTGCCAGACCTTTGGGACTTACCGCCCGTAAAAAAGTGGAGTCGGAGTTTTCGGTCGAAAAAATGATCGCTGAAACAGAAAAGGTTTACCAATCGTTGCTCACCTGATGGACGCCCTGCAAAGTCATGACCCTTCAAGCGAATCATGCCCATATTGCCATTCCACCGCTAAACTATATTTCTCCACCCATATGAGACACTACTTTCACTGCGACAATTGTGATCTCATCTTCAGAGGCAACAGAGGCTCTGAAGACAGGGAATCTCTTATCAGATATTATGAGAATCAGTATTTCTTCGAACATGCTCATGATCAATTAGATGGCGCCCGTAATATACTCTATTCTCGGATACTGGATCGCATTGAAGAAAAGACAAAAATCGGCCGATTACTGGATGTTGGCTGCGGCTGTGGATTTTTTCTTAAAGAAGCGGAAAACAGGGGATGGGATGTGGCAGGTGTTGATCCTTCCAGAGAATCAATAAGTTACTGCAAAAATATTTTAAACGGGGGAGTCGCTTGTAAAGGGACCCTCAAGAATATGTCACAGGAAAAAATGTATGACGTGATCACGATGATCAATGTGCTTGACCATTCCGCGGAGCCTTGGTCGGAGATTGCGCAGGCCCGTGTTTTAATTAAACCTGAGGGCTTACTTTTTATCAGATTTCCAAACGGTATCGTTCACTCTGCTCTTTACATAATTTCAAAATCACTCAAGATAGAAAATTTCATAAAAGATTTTCTTGTTTTTCATGAATATTCTTTCACACCAATATTCATCAGAAGGATGCTCCGCGATCAAGGTTTTTCAAATATCGTTATACAAAATGCCGGTTTCTCAGGAGGGACTTTTTTAAACCGTCTCTTGAAAAAAAGTTTTGGATTAGCCGTAAACATACTTTTCGAATTCAGCGCAGGGAGACTTGCTATGGGTACTTCATTGGAATTAACGGCACATAAGACATAGGAGCGCCCGTTTGAATATTATATTCGCAGCAGACGTTTCCATCGCCCATGTCATCGGCGGGGCAGAACGAGTGCTGTATGAACAGAGCGCCCGTCTGGCCCTTAAGGGACATCATGTCCATGTATTGACCAGGAAACTTCCTGAGCATATGTCTGCTCAGGAAACGATTCAGGGCGTCCATGAGTGGCGGTATGAGACGGACTGCCAAAACGCCTTATCGTTCTTGAAATCTACCGCATTAAACGCTCAGATACTTTTTGAAGACCTTCAACAAAAATATTCCTTCGACTGCATCAACTTTCATCAGCCCTTCTCCGCTTATGCCATCCTTCGGTCGCGGCTGAGCCGATCAATCAGAAAAGTCTATACCTGCCACTCTCTGTCTTTTGAAGAATATCGATCGAGGAATCCACAACCGCAGAGCATGACGGAAAGAGCAACTTTCAAAGCAAACGTCCAGGGCCGAAAACGTATCGAGAAAAAAACTCTTGACTCCTCAGAAAAAATCATTACTTTAAGCGCATTTACGAAAGATAAATTATGTAATACTTACGGAATATCGACCGATAAAATTGTTGTCATTCCCGGCGGTGTCGACCTTGAGCGGTTTTTTCCTGTGGCTGACAGGATGAGGATCAGAAAACTTTTCGACATGCCGGATGATCACACGATCCTGTTTACCGTCAGAAATCTCGTTCCCAGGATGGGCTTGGAACATCTCATCCATGCTATGAAGGAAGTCGTTCAAAAGGTTGATAATATATCTCTTTTAGTTGGAGGAAGCGGCCCACTCAAAGATGAACTCATTGACCTGACCAGGAAACTGGGATTGGAAAATTACATCCGTTTTGTCGGTTTTATTCCTGAAGATGACTTGCCTGATTATTACCGTGCATCCGATCTGTTCATTCTTCCCACGATTGAACTGGAGGGATTCGGTCTGGTGACGCTGGAAGCGCTGGCTTCGGGTGTCCCGGTGCTGGGCACACCGGTGGGCGGAACAATGGAAATTCTCACGAAGTTTGATCAGTCGTATATTTTCCGGAGTTCCGCAGCGGAAGACATGTCCGACCTCATCAGCGAAACCTGCCTGCGATTCAGGGAAAATCCCAAGTTATGGGAAAGAACATCGAAATACTGCCGTCGTTTTGTCGAACAGAATTACTCCTGGAGACATAATGTGGACTGGCTGGAAAAAATTCTCCAGGCCTGTCATTCTTGAACATGCGGAAATCCAGACACCACTGTCATCACCGCGAAAACGGTGATCAAATACTCATTACTATTAGCGGATTCCTGCTTTTGCAGGAATGACAAAGCGCTTTTTTTCAGGCAATTATTCAAAACTCTCGATAATCATGAAAGAAATCCCCGTATTGCTCTACCATAACATCGGAAATTATCCCGAAGAGATGATGGAAGACGGGCTCCTACCGGAAACGTTTGAAAAGCAGATGGCGTTTCTCGCGGAGAACGACTACAGGATTGTTCCCCTCGAGCAGGCAGTTGCCCATCTTAACGGGCTTGCGGAATTACCCCCTAAATCCATTGCCATCACAATCGACGGCGGTTATGAAGATGCCTTCACCCATGTTCTTCCCGTTTTAGGGAAATATAACTTCCCCGCCACGTTTTTCATCCCGCCCGGCTTCATCGGAGAAGAACGATCCATAAAAGGACATCCCATCAAGTGCCTGAACTGGAGCGCCCTTGAGGACATCGCGCACGACGGCATGGAGGTCGGACTACTTGCTTATGACGGCATGGGCATCAGGCATCACTATGATGAACAAGTAGTTAAAGATAGTATTGCTAACTCTTTGAATATCATGAGGAATAAGATTGTTGGAGAAATCCGTTACTGCGCTTTCAAAGAGGGCGTGCCCGGAACATCTCTGTGGAAGTTTACCCAGTCTCTGGGATTTCAGGCTGTCTTCACCCAGTGCCCAACCAATCAGCCGGCGACGCCTTCAGCTATCGGGCGCATTCAGATCGACGATGACGATCACAATATTTTTCTGACCAAGATTTCAACTACATATCTCTTTTTCAAAGACAAACCTTCGTGGAAATACATCCGCCGGTATCACATGGATAAAATGGTTCACCGTTTTTCGGAAACATGGAACAGGATGACACGGACTCGTAACTGAACAAACCTAATGACATGATGATCATCATCAGGATCTTCAACTAATCATCACCCATGTGCGGCATCTGCGGTAAACTGACCACTAACGGCAACCCGGTGGAGGAAGGCCTGATCCGTCGGATGGCATCCGTCATGAAACACCGCGGGCCGGATAATGACGGCATCTATTTGAGTCCGCCCCGCTCGGCAGGCGCCGGCGTTGATACAAGCGTCGGTCTCGGTCACAGAAGGCTCAGCATCATCGACCTGTCCGAGGCGGGCCGCCAGCCCATGTCCAATGAAGATAAAACCATTTGGATGGTTTTCAACGGTGAGATTTATAATTTTCAGCCCCTGAGAAAGGAGCTCGAAAGCCGGGGGCATCGTTTTTCTTCCCGGACAGATGGAGAGACGATCATCCATCTTTACGAGGAGGACGGCATCGATGCGGTCAAAAAGCTGGTCGGCATGTTCGCTTTCGCCATCTGGGATGAGCAGAAACAGTTGCTGCTTCTGGCGAGAGACCCCATCGGGATCAAACCTCTCGTTTACTACCGCAACGAAAACAGTCTGACCTTTGCTTCAGAAATAAAAAGCATCCTCCAAGATCTAGATGTCAAGAGAGATATGGATTGGGAGGCTCTTAGCCTTTATCTGACACTCAACTATATCCCGGCGCCTTATACGATATTCAAGGGCATCCGGAAGCTGAAACCCGGGCACATTCTCGTCTGGCAAAGCGGCGACATCAGGGAACAGGAATACTGGGACATCGGCGGCCCAACGGTATTCTTAGGCAACAACATCGGAAATGACCTGGAATCACGAAAAGTGTCTTTGTTCAACAGTCTCGACGAAGCCGTCCGCATGCAGATGATCGCCGATGTGCCCGTGGGGGCTTTTCTGAGCGGTGGGATCGATTCCAGCGTTATCGTGGGACTCATGGCCAGGCATTCCAGCCGGCCGCTGAAAACATATACCATCGGCTACGACGATATGCCCATGTTCGATGAAACGGCATACGCCCGTGACGTGGCCTCTTTGCATCAGACGGATCATCATGAAATCAAATTGTCATCTAAGGACATGATTTCCGCCATTCCGCAGGTGTTTGACGCTTTCGATGAGCCCTTCGGCGATTCTTCGGCCCTTCCTACCTTTATTGTCTCCCGCGAGACAGCACGGGACGTCAAAGTAGCCCTCTCCGGGGACGGCGGCGACGAGCTGTTTGCGGGATACCGGATGTACCGAGGCGAGGCTTGGTTTTCGAAGTATCGCCTCATTCCTCCGTTTATCCGTAAAAAAGCAATTGAACCGATTTTACTCTCTTTCTCCGACTCCAGAGATACGGCTATTGCCGAATACGTGCGGCGGGCGAAGAAGTTCTTCAGAGGTGCGAAAGATTCATTTGAAGAACGTTTTTTTGCCTGGAACGAACTTTTCTCTATTGAAACGAGGCGTGAATTGATGATGAACGCCGATGGATTCGATCATGATCTCGGCAAAAAAATCCTTGCCGAGAGGCTTAACGAACGCAACGACGATCCAATCAACCACATGCTCTACGCCGACCTGAAAGAATCCCTTCCGGGGGACATGCTCAGGAAAGTGGACGCCATGAGCATGGCCCATTCTCTCGAAGTACGCGTCCCTCTTCTGGATCGCCGACTGTGCAGTCTTGCATTCTCCATGGCCGGAAACTGGAAAATCAAGAACGGCAAAGCGAAATACATCTTCATGGAAACCTTCAAAAACCTTCTCCCGCCATCCCTCCATGACCGGCCCAAGCGTGGTTTCGAAATGCCCATCAGCAAATGGCTAAAAACGGACCTCCGTTATCTCATCGAGGAAAACCTTTCACAGGAAAGAATCACCCTGCAGGGCATCTTTCATTACCCCATAATCAAGCGTCTCATCGATGATCTCATGTCAAACCGGTCCGACACTTCCTGGCAACTCTGGAATCTCATCGTGTTTCAAGTCTGGCATGCGCGATATGGGAAAAATTAAGGTCGCTCACGTCATCACGCGCTTCGATAAGGGCGGCTCTGCTGAAAATACATTTCTGAGTGTTCGGGGTCTCGACAACGGAAAATATGACGTGCTTCTGATCAGGGGCCTTGCCCGGGAATCATGCATGAGCGACCAGGAAGCAGCGGCTGTGGAAATAAACCTCGCAGAAGCCGAAAAGAGCGGTGTCAGGATTCTCAGCCTTCCAGAACTTGTGAGGAATATTGACCCCTTAAGCGACCTCAAGGCTTTTTTCGCATTGATCAACATTTTGAAACGGGAGAAGCCGGACATCGTTCACACCCACACCTCCAAAGCAGGCATTCTCGGGCGCTGGGCAGCTTTCTTTGCAAAGGTTCCCATCATCATTCATACGCCCCACGGACATGTTTTCTGGGGATACTTCAATCGATGGAAAACCTCGTTATTCATCTTTATAGAGCGTCTTACGGCCCGTGTTACGGACAGAATCATCACCTTGACCGAACAGGAGAAGAGGGATCATCTCCGCTTCGCCATCGCCACTGAAGGAAAATTCACCGTCATCCACAGCGGGGTTGATCTGAGTAAATTTTCCGATGCAACGGCAGATGCCTTTGAAATGAAAAAGAAACTCGGCATACCGGAAGAAGCTTTTGTTGTGGGAACCGTGGGACGACTCACACCAGTTAAAGGACATAAATACCTGCTTGAGGCGGCGGCAAAGGTCGTGCAAGAGAAAACGAACACTTTCTTCGTTTTTTTAGGCGATGGAGAACTGCTGAATGAACTTACGGAAATGGTGTCCACGCTGGGAATTAACGACCATGTGAAATTCTTAGGCTGGCGGCCGGACGTGGCCGATGTCATGTCAACTTTCGATGTCTTTATGCTGCCATCTCTCAACGAAGGCATGGGCAAGGTTCTTGTGGAAGCGATGGCGATGGGGAAGCCGATCATTGCAAGCAATGTGGGAGGCATTCCCGATCTTGTCACGCACGAGCTAAACGGACTGCTTGTTCCTCCAGTGGATGCGGACGCCATGACAGATGCCATCATCACCCTGCATGGCGATCCCTCAAAAACGAAAATAATGGCCGAAAAAGGAAAGGTGATGGCCGCCGGTTACAGCGTGGATGCGATGGTACAAAAAATTGATCGTTTGTACGATGAGTTATCGAAATGACAAAAAAAGGGAATTGCGACACAGTTTCTGATGGTAGAACTTCATGAATAAAGAGAAAAGGTTATTGATTCTATTAACAATCGCTCTCATCTTGAGCATTTCGGGAATCCAGCAGTCTTTTGCCACTGATTACCAGCAAGTCGCCAGCCTGATGGACCTGCGAACAACTTTCAGCGATGGAGACTACAATGTAGAAGAGCTCGTGCTGATGGCTAAACAGCGGGGCTTCAGTGTCGTTTTCATTAATGATCATGATCGGATGGCGATGGAATATGGCATTCCTCCCTTCAGAAATCTTATCAGAAAAAGGAACGAACTAAATTCCATCAACCTGCAGGGGACAGACCGATTCATCCAGGCGATCCGCGAGGCCGAAAAGAAATATCCCGACATGATCATTGTGCCCGGATCGGAGACCGTTCCTTTTTATTACTGGACAGGGAGCTCGCTCACCGGCACCCTGACCGCCCACGATCATGAAAAGCGGCTTCTGACCGTCGGCATGGAAAATCCGGAGGATTATGAAAACCTGCCGATCCTCTACAACGGCCTTTCGCTTCGATATGCCGGCAATGCTCTTCCGGAGCTCATTTTTTTCTCTATTTCTTTCGCGGCAGGTATCATCATGATCCGGTGGTGTGGCATCATGCGAATAGCAGGCATAGTTATAGTGATACTGTCCATTGCTTTTATCCTGAACAGCAATGGCTTCAGAAGCTCACCCTTCGATCCGTATCACGGCAACCAGGGGATGGCACCCTATCAACTGCTTATTGATTACGTCAATTCAAAGGGCGGTATGACGTTCTGGAACTATCCCGAAACAAAATCCGGCGTCAGAAAGCTGGGGCCGATTCGCGTCAGCACCCTCCCCTATCCGTCTGCCATTCAGGAATCTAAGTCTTACACAGGATTTTCCGCAATTTATGGAGAAAATATCACGTTGACGGAACCAGGGAATATCTGGGATACGACGCTGAAAGAGTATTGCGCGGGTTACAGGGATCGTCCTCCCTGGGGCATAGCGACGGCGGATTTTCACAAGGAAGGTGAAAGTGGGGAAAAGCTGGGAAACTACCAAACCGTTTTTTTTGTACGGGGAAAGACAAAAAATGCGGTGTTAGATGCCATGAAAAACGGCAGAATGTACGCCTGCCAAATGAACGTTCCTCAGAGCCTGAAGCTCGATGATTTTTCTGTTTCCTCCGCTGACGGGCAAACGAAAGGAATTTCAGGCGATACTGTGGTCTTGCAAGGATTCCCGAAGATTAGGATCGCCCTTTCAACAGGTGGTGCCGCCAAGATCTCCGCCAAGGTTCGCCTTATCCGTTCCGGCGAAGTGATCTACACATTCGAGGAAAAGTTGCCCCTACAGATCGATTATGTTGACCCCTACTACAAACCGGGAGACAGGATTTACTACCGGATCGACATAAAGGGAGCGGGAGCTATAGTATCCAACCCCATTTTCGTCACCTTTCAATAACTATGGGGGCCAATTCTGGATCATGATCGTCGCCGTACATCAGCCGCAATATCTTCCCTGGCTCGGCTATTTCGACAAGATCGATAAAGCTGACGTCTTCGTGCTTCTTGACAACGTGCAATTCAAAAAGAACGAATGGCAGAACCGAAACAAAATCAAGACTGCCGATGGCTGGCAATGGCTGACGGTGCCGGTCCTGTATAAATTTCCCCAATTGATCAACGAGGTGGAAGTCAACAACAAAGAACGCTGGCAGCACCGGCAGCAGCAGGCCATTGTATCAAATTATAAAAAAGCCCCTTTCTGGAAACTGCTCGAAGGTTTCTTTGGGGACATTTTTACCACGAAATGGCATACCATCTCGGAACTGAATATTGCTGTCGTACGAAAACTGGCCGACAGTCTTGGCATCGACACGCCTCTTTACGTTGCCTCCGAACTCGGGCAATTCCCCGATGATCCTGACCAAAGATTGATTGCCATCACAAAACATTTCGGAGCAGACAGCTACCTTGCGGGAAGTGGCGGAAAAGACTACATGAATCTGGAAAAATATGATAATAATGGTATCAGGGTGTTGTTTCAGGAATATACCCATCCGGTCTATGATCAACTTTTTGGAGGCTTTGAACCTTACATGTCCGTGCTCGATCTCATCTTCAATCACGGCAACGACAGTCTCAGGATTTTAAGGGGGAATTCATGAAGATATTAGCCATCGGCGCCCACCCTGATGATATAGAAGTGGGCTGCGCCGGCACGCTGTTAAAGTACGCAAAGCAGGGCCATGAAATCTATGTCCTCATCATGACGGAAGGCCACAAGGGCGGCGAGTCTTCCGTGAGAAAAGAAGAACAACTACGGTCTGCGGAAATTCTCAAACCACAAGAAGTTATCTGGGGAAAATATAAAGATACCGAGCTTTCTCCCAATATGAACCAGATGGTGTATGACATTGAGGGCGTCCTGAAAAAGATCAACCCGGCGTTCACCTTTGTCAACTTTGGAGAGGACACGCATCAGGATCACAGGGCATTGAGCAAGGCAACCGTCTCCGCTTCTCGCTATATCAGAAACGTCTTGTTCTATGAAGGCCCCACCACGCACGATTTTGCCCCCGTAGTTTTTGTAGATATCAAGGAATCGGTGGAGGACAAAATTTCGATGCTTCTGGCCCATCAGTCCCAGGTCATGAAGACAAATATCGAAGGGCTGTCGATCGTCGATATTGCCAGATCAACGGCCATCTTTCGAGGCATTCAGAGTCGCGTTCAGTACGCCGAGGGTTTCATCCCCATGCGATTGTTCATAAATATTTAATCATGATTCCACACTCAAGACCAACTCTGGATCAGACTGATTACGAAGCCGTTCTGGATGTGCTGAAATCAGGGCACATTGTTCAGGGCGCATGTGTCGGGCAGCTTGAGCAAACGATGGCCGCCATGATCGGAGTACGGGGCGGGGTAGCCGTCAGTTCCGGCACAGCAGCGCTCCATCTTGCACTTCTCAGCCTCGGCATACAAAAGGGCGATGAGGTGATCCTGCCGTCATTTGTCTGCTCGGCGCCGCTTCATGCCATCTCATACACCGGCGCTGTTCCGGTAATAGCCGATATCGACCGCTTAACCTTTAATATCGATCCGCGCGACCTATCTGCCCGCATCACCCCGAAAACGAAGGCCGTCATTGTTCCCCACATGTTCGGTATGGCCGCGGACATGGATGAAATCCGCTCCTTCGGCATCCCAGTCATCGAGGACTGCGCCCATTCATTGGGCAGCCGTTACAAAGGCGCTTTCACCGGCAGTTTTGGAGATCTTGCCATGTTTTCTTTTTACGCGACCAAGATAATCGCCACCGGCGAGGGCGGGATGGTTCTCTCCAGCAACGAAACTTTAATAGAATGCATTCGTGATTTGCGGGATTACGACGAGAAGGAGGCCCTCAAAATCAGATACAATTACAAATTGACCGATATTGAGGCCTCTCTCGGGTTCAGCCAGTTGAAAAAGCTCTCTTCCTTTATCGAAATAAGGCAAAAAATAGCCAGCTTATATAACCGTGAGTTTCAAGCGAGCCCTTTCAGGCTGCCCTTCATCTCCCCAGACAGGGATCACGTGTATTACCGTTATGTAGCCATTCATGATCGGGCTGCCGATTTTATTGAGAAGATGACACAAGCCGGCGTATCCTGCAGAAGGCCGGTCTTCAAACCGTTGCACCGCTATTTGAACCTGCCGGATCATAAAAACACCGAATGGGTCTGGGAAAGGGCCGTTTCCATACCGATCTACCCTTCCCTGACGGAAGACGAGATTTCAAAGATTATTGATGTGGTGAAATTTATTGCAAGAAATTACCACTGCTCCTGAAAGAGTTGAATGTCATTCGGAATATGAGTAAAGACGTCCTGGATTCCCGCCACAGCCTGCCCTCGAATGTCCTTATCGGGGGCGGGAATGACGACTTTTGACGAACTCATCAAGGTTAAGTTATGTTCCGTTTTGAAAACAGAAAAATATCGCATCTTAGAATCCTCTGGCTTCTTTCAATTCCTGTCTTTCTGTTTCTTCTCCTGCCTTATACCCGTAAGTATTTTTTTGAGCACCTCGGAAGATGGTTATACATCTTTCTTTTTTCCCTCACCCTGACTGCAACCCTGACGCCCGTCATGAGAACCATCGCCCTGAAGCTGAATATTGTTGATGCACCGGGAGACAGGAAAATCCATGAAAAAAGTACGCCCCTCTTGGGCGGCGCGGCCATTATCATCGCCTTTCTGTCCGCCCTCATCTCGAATATGATCCTTGACAGAGAATCGGTAATCCTGCTTACCGGAGCCGTCATTGTGGCCGTGGTCAGCTTGGTGGATGATTGGAAAGGGCTTTCAGCAAGATTCAAGCTCTTTGTGCAGATCGTCGTTGTTCTTACACTCATCTATTTCGGAATCATACTCGATCTTTTTCCTCCCAGAACCTCGTGGGGATATATCCTGAACGTCATTTTTACCATTCTGTGGATTGTAGGCATCACGAACGCCATGAATTTTATCGACGGCATGGATGGACTGGCCGCGGGAATCAGCGCCATCATCGCCTCGTTCCTGGGAATGGTCGCCTATCAGACAAACCAGCCCTACATGGGGTGGATAGCCGCCGCCATGGCAGGAAGCTGTCTCGGTTTTCTTCCGTTTAATTTCAGGCCCACAAAGCCCGCTTCCATTTTTCTCGGCGATACGGGAAGCATTTTCCTGGGATTTACATTGGCCGCCCTGGCCGTCAAGGGAGAATGGTCCGATAACAATCCCATCGTCTCCTTCTCCGCGCCGGTTCTGATCTTCTGGATTTTGATTTTCGACATGACGTACATCACGGTGGAGCGAATCATCACCGGCAAGGTAAAAAGTTTCAAAGACTGGATCGATTATGTCGGAAAGGATCACATTCATCACTGAATGTATGCGTTGCTCGGCGACAGGCGGAAGGCCGTGTTGTTCATCTATTTTCTATGTGCAACTCTCGGTATCAGTGCCGTTGCCCTGAGAAATGCCCGACCGATCGACGGTATTCTCTTAGTTTTTCAGGCCTTTCTTATCACCATCGCCGTCTCGATATTGGAATATTCGGGCCGTCAACGACATTAACCAGTACATAATCAACATTTATCAAGGTGATATTTATTGACAACTGTCAGTTTTTCAAATACAAATATCAATGTTGAGCCCTTGAATTTTTTAATCCCTGTCATTTCCGCGAAGGCGTGAATCCAGTCATATAAGCACTTATGGATTACCATTTTCACGGGAATGACAAATAAAAAGAAACTTCATATGTCAGATAAAACAAATACCCGTAGTCAAATAGAAAAAAACGGATTGGTATTAATCGCAATCGTAGCGGTTCTGATCTACTGGGTTCTTGATTCCATGGCATCAGAGCAAAGCCTGACCCGCTCCATGATTGTCATTTTTGTCATCGTTTATGGGTTTTTCACGCAATCGCTGATTAACTCCCGAAAAGCCGCTCTTGAAGAAAAAGAAAGGACCCAGCAGCAACTGATTCAGACGGAGAGCCTTGCGGCCATTGGTCAACTGGTCGCGGGCATCGCCCACGAATTGAACAACCCGCTGGCAAGTACTTCAAGCCTGATTCAGACCGACATTGAACTCCTCAAAGAGCAAAAGGAAAAACGGGACATCGATGATGAAATCCTGAGTGATCTCGAATTTTCACTCAAAGAGTTGAGACGGGCCGAAAATATTGTAAAAAGTGTTCTGGGCCTCTCACGCCAGAGTCAGACGTACGTTGAAGATGTAAACATCAATGCGTCGCTGAACGATGCGCTGAGGGTTCTGGAAAACCAATATAAGCACACCAAAATCAACATCGTGAAAGATTTCGAGGATGGCCTGCCCATGGTGAACGGCAACTTTGCAAATTTAGGCCAGGTTTTCATCAATATCATTAAAAACGCGATCCAGGCTTTCCCCGATGGAAACGGAACGATCACTCTGAAGACAAGATATAAAAAAGAAACCAATGGTGTTGAGATTGAATTTCGAGATACAGGCGTCGGAATTCCGAACGAGCTTCTCAATGATATTTTCAAGCCCTTCTACACCACCAAAGATGTGGGCCAGGGTACCGGCCTGGGGCTCTATATAGCTCATGAAATCATCAAGAAACACGAAGGGCTGATATCAGTGAGCAGCAAACAGGGCAGAGGTACAACGTTTAAAATTGACCTTCCATGTAAAGCGAGGGAAGCATGATAAAAATTTTAATCGTGGATGATGAAGAAGGCGTCCGGATGTCCTTGAAAAAGGTCCTTCAAAGGGACGGTTATGAAATTCTGCTGGCAGAGAATGGCACACAAGCCATTGAACTCGTTCGACAGCAGCTCAATGAAATCGAGACGGTTATATCGGATTTCAAAATGCCGGGGCTGGATGGCCTGGAGACTTTAACGGAGATTGGAAAGCTCAATCCTGAAATAATCCGCATTATCCTGACCGGTTACGCGACCCTTGATCGTGCTGTTGACAGTGTCAATTCCGGTATCGACGGGTTCTTGACCAAACCCTTCGACAACAACGAAATCAGGCTGAAGATCAAGGAGTTTCATGTAAAAAAGCGACTGAAACAATTTGTGCCAACCCAGGTTCTCGAGGAACTTCAGAAATTCAGCCAGAACCTGGCGCCGAGAAGCCAGAAAGTTTCAATCCTTTTTTCCGATATTCGCGGTTTTACCAAGATTACAGAAGATCTCACCCCTCACGAGTTATCTGATCTTCTCAACCTTAATTATTTTTATCCTCTGGACAATATTATTTTCAAGCATGGCGGCACGCTTGACAAACACATCGGTGATAGCATCATGGGGGTTTTCGGGGCGCCGATCACCCGGGAAGATGATGCACTCAGGGCTGTTGAATGCGCCATCGAAATGAGAGCGAAAGTTGCCGAAATAAATAAAGACATGAGTATAAAGAAGGTACAGATCCCCGTCGGTTTTGGAATCAGCACGGGAGAATCCATGGTGGGCATCTTCGGCTCTACTATCAGAAAAGAATACACCGCTCTGGGTCATCCCGTCAATTTAGCGGCGAGGCTGGAACGGATTGCCCTGGCGGATCAAATTCTCATCTGCGGCGAAACATACAACGCGGTGAAGGACTTCTTTAAAACGGTAAAGATAGACCACGTCAACATCAGGGGGATGATGGGAGAAAAATCCATCTACAACGTCATCGAAGTGATTTAAGTAAATAGGGGGACAGCGCCCCTATTTTTGAAAACACAGGGACAGCGCCTATACTTTCCGAAAATGGGCGCTGTCCCTTTTTTATATCTTGATAAAATGTGGGGACATAATACCAATTTTCTCAGATTTTCCTCCTAATCATTTTAGGTCATAGTGCAGTTTCAATGCCTCTTTTACCTCCGCCATCAGCGTATCGGGCAGGCGGCCGAGATGTTGACCCAACCGAACCTTGTCGATAGCCCTGGTCTGGTTTACCATAATTTTGGAACGGCTTGTCAGATTAACTGTCCCCGCAGGAATTTCGACTTCGAATGAATAGACGCGGGCCACGCTTGATGTGACGGGAGCAATCGAGATGATCGGCGAGTGTTCATTGTTGATGTCATTTGAAACCACCACGGCAGGGCGGATTTTCTTCGCCTCGGCTCCCAGGGTTGGATCGAAGTTGACCCAGAATACATCTCCTTTTTTAATCGATTCCATCGGCGACAGTTCCCTCCAGATCAGCGTTGATTCGTTTAATTTCTCCTGCGGCTTCCCGGTACTCGGCAGCAAGTCGCCGGTTTCGCTTTTCTTTAAGGGCGTTGCTGATCGCCTCGCTGATGAAGCGGCTTCTCCCACCGGACTCAACTTCTTCACTGAGTTCTTCATAGGTTGACCGAGAGAGACTGATATTGATGCGGATGGTGTTCATAATGTACCTCTATCGTGTGTATTATTATGAATAATAATTATACTTAACTGATATGTCAAATATTTTGTTATAGTTATGTGTGTTGATCCGATGTTCAGGAAGGAAGCAATCTCGTGAGTCATTACGAAGGGAACGAACCACCTCATATCCATGTCGAAACGCCGGACGGCGAATGCAAATTCTGGCTTGATCCGATCCGATTGGCGCGTAACAAGGGCGTTTCACCGCAAAACATACGTTAAATAGAAAGGGTCGTTTTTGAATACCGCGACTTTTTGGAGGATAAATTCCATGAGTACTTTAGCCATGAAAAATAAATCTGCCGAACCCGCTGCTATCAGGGCATGGACAGAGAAAAGGACCATTTATATTGAGCTCACAGACGGACGGATCATCGGTTTCCCGGCCAGTCGTTTTAAGCTTCTTGCCACTGCCCCGGAAGAAAAATTGAAGGAAGTAACCCTGCGCCTGAATGGTTATGCCTTGCGCTGGGAATCTCTTGATGAAGACATTACCGTGCCGGGAATCGTAGCCGGCAATTTTCAATTGCCCTATCACATCGAATAG
>Ga0116202_10000782_pt1 | contig 18091 bp, 14 predicted proteins | sample LakKivw325mmetaG_FD_94479 | JGI IMG/M metagenome (GOLD analysis project Ga0116202, IMG submission 94479) | Anoxic lake water microbial communities from Lake Kivu, Rwanda to study Microbial Dark Matter (Phase II) - Lake Kivu water 325m metaG | ecosystem: Environmental > Aquatic > Freshwater >...
GCCGGGATGAACTCGGTGCAGGAGATCATGATGCCCTCCTGTAGAACCGCTGAACGCTGCGCCCGGTTTCGCTGTCATATTCCAGCAGCTCGAACGCAAACGCTGTGCCCTCGCAAAGCTGTTTGTTCACGGTCCCGTCGGTCTCCACCCACAGGTCGGCTACGGGATATCCATGCTCTCTCATGTGCGTCACCGCCGGACAGGCCGCCACCTTCAGCACCAGCTCGTCCTCGGAACACGCAATCTCGATGTCGCCCCCCTCAATCCCATATGTCCGCTCGAGATACTCTTGCAGCGCCGCCAGCCCCCGCCGCCTGATGGCCTCCTTGAGGGGCGCATGGTAAGCCTCGACGAACTGCCGCAGGTACTTCCTGACGGCCTCCTCGCCGTATCTCTCGTGCAGGTACGCAATCCCCGTGCTCATCGCGCCGTGGAAGTCCTTGTGCAGGTAGGGATTGTCGGCTGCCGTCCGCCGCATTACCTCCTTAGGCATGTCCCCTGGCCCTCCACGGGAACAGAATGTCGCTGTCCCTTCCCAGTACCCGCGCGATGGCCTTCTCGCAGCCCTTGGTCAGTGGATACTCCAGGTAGCTTCTCCACGTGCGGAAGACGCCCATCTCCACCAACAGCTTCTTCTCGCCCGACAGCCAGCACGAGATCTGCTTGCCGCCGTACACGTCCCACATGATGCGGTTCATGCGCGCCTGCAGCTTGTTCGCTCGGGTGATGTCCCCCTCGGCGACGGCGTTCATTATCTCTCCGGCCAGGTACCCGTTGAATATCCCGCCACCCAGCAGCAGCCCGTCGTAGCCCGCCTGCAGGTACGGCACGCAGTTGAATTCCCACCCGTTCAGCAGCAGCAGACCCGGCCGCTTCTTGCGGGCCGCAAGCGCGATGTCCCGCCGTGCCGGAACCGTGGAGCTGTCCTTTACCAGCACCACGTTCTCTTCCATGTAAAGCGTCTTGATGACCGCATCCGGCACCGCCACCGGCCCGAAGTTCCCGCGGTCATAGATGCCCACCGGCAGCGGGCAATTGCGGATCGCTTCCACGTACAGGTCCCGGATCCGCTCCGATTTCGGGTTCATCAGGAAGTACGGCGGCGCGATAACGGCGATGTCGGCCCCCGCCTTCCTCGCCATCGCCATGTTATCCAGTATCCGCGCGGCGGAGTTGTCCGTGACCTGCACCGCCAGGCGCAGGCGGCCCTCACTGCGCTCCGCAACCGTCTCAACCAACTCCCGCCGCTGAACGTCGGTCATCCAGGCGCCTTCGCCGCAGGTGCCGAGCAGGAACAGGCCGGTTATCCCGAGCTTCACGTGGTGCTCGACCATCCGCCTGACGGCGACCTTGTCCACCTTCATGCTGTCCGTGAATGGGGTCGGCGTTGCAGACCAGACGTTCGGCGGGGTGTCAATCATCCTGGGCATCAAGTCGGCTCCTCACTGCGCAATTGTCTGTGTCATTGCCATCCACCACCTGCCGGCGGCCAACCGCTTGATGAGGTTTCTCCGTACCGCTTGCCGACTCCTACTCATCGGCCGGCGCGCACAGTCCCTCTCTGCACAGCAACTCGCGGAGGTCCAAAATGTCCTCCAGGGAATAGTCCGCCGCCTCGTGGCTCTGACGGAGCAAGAAGGTGGTCATGCCCAGTTCGCGTGCGGGCACGATATTGGCCGGATTATCCTCGATTAGGCCTATCCGTCCCGCAGGTAGCCCCAGGAACGTGATGACGGCCTCGTATGGCTCCCGCGCCGGCTTGGGACGCCAGCCGAAGAACCCGATGTCGAAGACATTGCAGAACCGGCCCTCGACCCCCAGCGCATTCAGCACTCCCTCGGCATACAACCGCGTCGCGTTTGTGAATACGTGCAGATCCGCCGCAATGGCGGCAAGCATGGCGTCCAGCTCTGCATCCGAACTGATGTACTGGCAGGGGTCCACCCGCTCCACACTGCGCGCGTAAAGCTCTGCTTGAGGAATACCGAATTCGGCCGCCAGTCCCATCGCCGTCGTTCCGTACTTCTTCGTGAAAACCACCCGCAACTGGTTCGCCGCTGCCCACGTCATCCCGAGTTGGTCGCACACGTACTGCGTGATGGCGCGGTCCCCGGCATCCAGCATGCCCGTATCCGGGTGATAGAGGGTCTCATCCAAATCGAACAGCAGCGCTTTCAGCATGATCTCCGGCTCATGCGACGTAGGAATCACCGCGCAACAAACAGCCGGAGGCGGCGCCTCCGGCCGGTACAAAGCTCACTCACTGCGCCTGCAGCTACTTGATGGTCGCCGGGTTGACGCCCAGGGCCTGCAGCGCCTGGTCCACATACTGCTCGGACAGGTCGAACTCTCCGGCGGCGAAATGTTTCCGCGACGCCTTGAGCATCTCGTTGACCGCCTCGCTGCTGCCCGGGTCGCTGGCCTGCAGCTTGTAGAACGGCTCCTTCACGGCATCGAACTTGCGCCCGATCCGCTGCTTCTGCGGCACCTTGGCATACGAGGGGTCCCCGGCATGAGGGCCAGTCGAGACGGCTGGCTTGGTAGCCGGCCGAGTCGCCGGTGCGGTCGCAGGAGCGCCGGTTGAGGGCTCCGTCGTCGGCTCCAACGTCACTACGCTGGTCGGCGGCGTGACCGGCGTGATGTCCAGACTGGGCGCTACCGTCGAAGTCGTTGCAGCCGCGGTGGTCGGCTCGCCCACCGTGATCGGCTTGCCAGCGATGAACCGCGACAGGTTGTGCAGCAGGTTCCGCGCTATCTGCTCCCGCTGGTCAATCCATTCATCCTCGTTCAGCGAGCGACCGATCCGCAGCGCGTCTATGATCAGTAGCAGCGCAGCGCTCTCCGGAATCTCGGTCGTGGCGGGTTCCACCGCAGGCGGCGTGGTTGGGGTGTTCGTGCGGTCCGGCACGGTCGTGAGCGCCGTGGACGGGATCGGCGTTGACGTACCTGCCGGTGGTGTCGGCGTGGCGGTCTTGCCCCCGAAAGGATCCTTCATCTTGCTTACAGGCGTGGCCAGCGGCAGGCGCACGCGGAAGTTCTGAACCCACAGTTGCCCCAACTGCTTGGCCGGCAGGTTGTTCGCCTCGGCCTCCACGGGGTACACGCCGATGACGGCCATGTCCCAGCAATACACCGTCCAGATCCCGTCCTTCTGCTTCAGTGACACCTGCGGATGCTCGGTGTCGTATCTGGATATGACCTCGACGATAGCCTTGTCAATAACCGCCGCTCGCGCCTCCACGCTCTCATAGGGCCCCTTGTCGCGAATGCGAGCAACGATTCCATTGGCGATGCAGATCTCGGCGCTGTCCTGGGCCAGCAGGGGCAGGCAGACGGCCAACAGCAGAGCGACGACGACCGCAGTTATCAAGCCCTGGCGGTGTGACATGGCAGACACTCCTCGCAGGTTATTCTCTGTGACTTTGGGCACCATCGCCGACAATACCGCCCCCTGCCGAGCACAACACGACGCGCCCCCACTCCTGCAGGCAGGTAGTGACTTCCTGGAAATCATCATAGCTGATAACGGTGGCACAGTCAACACTCCCCGGCTCGGCTGGCGTTACCTATCGCCCGGACCGCCGCCGGCGTTTCGGCGAATCTTCCGCCAATGCCGAATCCAGCGGGGAAGTTGCCTCAACAGGCCGACTGTGCTATAATGCCCTTGCTAAATCGGCAGCCGGCAGCGGCTGCCGTTAATGACAGTATGGCACCACGGACTTGCGCCCCCAACGCGCGGCGCATGGTTGGTGGGGTGTTGTTATTCCTGCTTCGCGTTCACAGTCCGCGAAGCCATTTTGACCACAGGAAGGGGACACACGAATTGTCAGAAGAAGCTACCCTCTACGAAGCAATGTACATCCTCGACGCAACCCTCGAGGAACAGCAGCAACAGGAAGCGATAGCGGCCGTTGAGGCCGCGATTGTCGAAAACGGCGCCGCAGTCGAGAACACGCTTGAGTACGGACGCCGACGCCTCGCCTATGAGATCAACGGCCATACCGAGGGCCTCTACATGATCACCTACTTCAGAGGCGAGGGCGACATCGTCCGCACCCTCACCAACGAGTTCCGCATGATCGAGGCGATAGTCCGCGGTATGGTCGTCGTGGCCAACCCGGATGCGCTCTTCAAGGGCACCGCGCAAGCCGTTGAAGCAGCGGAAGTGCCCGTCGAAGAAGCTGCCACCGGCGTCGAGGTCGCTGAAGAACAGACCTCTGACGCTGAGGCCGTCTCAGACGAAGAGCCGGCCGCTGCAGTTGCAGAGCAGGTCTTGGAGGAAACCGCGACCGAAGAGCCCGAGGCGGACGAGCCGTCGGCTGAAGAGAGCGGAGAGACAACCGAAGACGACGAGGCAGCCGAAGACGAGGAAACAGCCGAGTAGCGGGCATGCGGCGTATGGAGTTCTACCACACCGGCAACGCGGGCCGCTCCCCATGTACCGGGGCTGCGGGCAGGGCTGCCTTAATGCGGAAGGGTGGAACACGAGATGATTAACAGCGTCGTCTTGGTAGGCCGTCTCGCCAACGATCCGGAGATGCGCTATTCCTCCAGCGGGACGCAGATCACCAAGTTCAGGATTGCTGTCAGTCGGCCGCCGAGGGCCGGCAGCGACGAAGAGCAGACCGATTGGCTGAATGTCGTATGCTTCGGGAAGACCGCAGAGTTTGTCGCCCAGTACCTGGACAAGGGGTCGCTGGTTGGGATCGAGGGACGGATCCAGACAAGCAGCTTCGATGGCCAGGACGGCAAGCGGCAGTGGTGGACTGAGATAGCGGCCAACAGCGTGCAGGCGCTGGAGAGCCGTCAGGAAGCCGAACGCCGCCGCAGCTCGCAGCCGGCCCGGCAGGCCCCCCAGCAACAGGCGGAGCCGGCGCCTCAGCAACAGGCCGCTCCGCCGCCTGAGCCGTTCGGTGATATTGAGGAAGACAGCGACCCCTTCGGCGACCAGTAAGACGCGAGAGAGACCATGCCTGCAGCGGATCAGGAAGTAGCCGTTGGCATTGATGTCGGCGGCACAACCTACACGGTGTGCCTGATTGATACCGAAGGCAATGTCATTGCCGAGGCCTCGCACTTGACCCCCAGGATCGGCACCGGCCAGGTTCTCCTCACGGCATTCGCCGAGACCGCCGAGAAGCTCATTGAGCAAGCCTGCGGATATGTCCCGGTAGGCCTCGGAATCGGCGTACCCGGCACGGTAAGCCCCGACGAGCGAATCGTCGGCGACTGCCCGAACCTCACCATCCTGAACGACTTGCCGGCACCCGAGTTCTTCGAGCAGCGCCTCGGCATCCCCGCATGGATGCAGAACGACGCATATTGCGCCACTCTCGGCGAGCTGCGCTACGGAGCCGGGCGCAATCACGAGAACGTGCTGCTCCTCACTCTCGGCACCGGCATCGGCGGCGGCATCGCGCTCGACAACAAGGTGCGCCGGGGGCCGCGCCAGATTATGGGCGAAGTCGGCCACATCATCCTCGACCTCAACGGCCCGCCCTGCAACTGTGGCACCGTGGGCTGTCTGGAGGCGTTTGCCGGCAAGCAGGCGATCATAGACCGTGCCGTCACCAGGTTGGCGGCCTATCCCGAATCCGCTCTGGCCCAGTACGTGGCAGAAGACCGCGCCGGCGTCACACCGAAGCTGATCGCCGATCTCGCCAAGCAGGGCGATGAGCTCTGTCTGAGCGTAATGTCGGATATCGGTCTCTACATCGGGCAGGGCCTCTGCAATGCCATCATATTGTGCGATCCGGATGTCATTCTCATCGGCGGCGGCATCGCGGGGGCCGGCGATGTCCTGCTCGACCGCGTCCGCCGCACCGTCAAAGAGCGTGCTCCCTTGAGCGGCTTCGACCCGGCCAACATCCTGCCCTGTCAGCTCGGCAGCAAGGCCGGGGCGGTGGGCGCCGCCGCGCTCGTCTGGGAGCGCCGCCAGGGACAGCAGTAGCACGCGCAATGCATCGGCAATGCCTGCAGCGTGTGACGTAACAGGTTGCCATATTCCTACAATGCCAGATGCACAAAGTGGCACCACCAGCCTAACCGGCAGTTGTTCCCTACTGCAACTGCTGGAGCACACCCAGGGGTTTTCACGCGCCAAAGAGGCCTTACAGAGCAGTTCAGCGTTGTGTCTGCAGGGCCTCAGCGGCGGCGGGAAATCCGTGGTTTGTGCTGCCTGGCTGCAGGACCTCGACGGCCCCGCCGTCATCATCACCTTCAATGAAGAACGCGCGCGCCAGCTCGCCGATGACCTCTGCGGCCTGCTTGACGACGGCAACCGGGACCGCCTCACCCGCCGCGTCCTCTATTTCCCCTCGACCGCATCGGCGCTCTATGACGGCGTGACTCCCGACCCCGAAACCGTGGCCGACCGCATGTTGGCTCTGGAGCGGCTGTGCGCCGGCGATCCGGTGGTCATTGTCGCGAGTGTCATGTCGGCCATCACCCTTACCATACCGGGGGCCGACTTCGTCGCCAACCGCGTCCAGGTGGAGCTCAACTCCGAGTGCGACCGCGACCTGCTGGCCTATCAGATCGCAGACCTCGGCTACGAACGCGTTGACCTGATTGATGACGTGGGTCAGTACTCCGTGCGCGGCGGCATCATAGACGTGTCCCCGCCGGCGCTGGAGTTCCCGGTGCGCATCGAGTTCATGGGAGATGAGATTGACAGCATCCGCTTGTTCGAGCCCACCACCCAGCGCTCCATGCAGAGCATCGAGAAGGTCGGCATCGGCCCGGCGGGCGAGGTGATCCTGAGCCGTAAGGCAGTCCAGCAGGCACTGCCGCAGATTAAGCTGGCGTTCCGCCACGAACTTGACCTCCTTGATGAGGCCGGCAAGGCGCGAGAGGCCAGGCACCTCACAGAGCGCATGGAACAGGACCTCTCTGACCTGGAGCAGTTGCGCCCCACTCCGACCCTGGTGCACTATCTGCCCTATCTCTATGAACAGCGCGAAACGTTCCTCGATTACCTGCCCAAACAGGCGCCGGTCATCATTGATGAGCCGGTTCGCATCAAGGCGGCCGCCGAGCAGTTTGAGCGTGACGTGCTTGACGCCCATCGCCGTGGCGTCAAGCTGGGACGTCACCTGCGCCTGCCGCAGACGGCGTGTCTGAACTTCGCCGCGTTCCTCGGCAAGTACCTCACCGCCCGCAGACCCCTCATCTACCTGAGCATGTTGCAGCGCCAGGTGCCCTGGGACGAGCAGGTTCCCACTGCGGCCCTGTCAACGCCGCCGACCGACACCTTTGGCGGCCGCTTCGAACTCCTCGTCGAAGGCCTGGCACAGTGGCAGCGTGACGGCTTTTGCGCGCTGGTCTGCGGGCAGGACGTTGACAAGACCGTCGAGGTGCTCGGCTCGCGGGGCCTGAGCAATGTCCGCATCGCCGAAAGCCTCGACGACTTGCAGACGGGCGCTGTCAACGTCATCGGCCAGGATCTCGCCAGCGGATTCTCGATGCCGGAAGCGAAGCTGGTAGCCCTCACCGCCAGGGAGATCTACGGCTGGCGCAAGCTGCACCGCCCTGAAGCCGGCGCCTATCGCCGGGGCTTCTCTCTGGCCTCCCTGCGGGAGATCGAAGAGGGCGACTACGTGGTCCACATCAACCACGGCATCGGCGTCTATCAGGGGCTAACCAAGCAGACAGTGGACGGCCTGGAGCGCGATTACCTGGTCATCGCCTACGCGGGCGAGGACAAGCTCTACGTGCCCGTTACCCAGCTCGACCGCATCCAGAAGTACATCGGCCCGGAGGGCGGACAGGTCACCGTCAGCGCCCTCAACGGCACCTCATGGCAGACCACCAAGCGCAAGGCCAAGAAGTCCACGCAGATTCTCGCGCGGGAGCTGCTCAAGCTCTATCGCCAGCGCGAGCAGACCAAGGGATTTGCCTTCGGTGAAGACACCGCCTGGCTGAAGGAGTTGGAAACATCCTTCCAGTTCGAGGAAACGCACGACCAGCTCCGCGCCATCGTGGACGTGAAGACGGACATGGAGCGGCCCACGCCCGCCGACAGGCTCATCTGCGGCGACGTCGGGTTCGGTAAGACCGAGGTGGCGATCCGCGCCGCCTTCAAGGCCGTCCTCGCCGGCAAGCAGGTCGCCATCCTCGTGCCGACCACGGTTCTGGCCCACCAGCACTTCAACACCTTCCGCGAGCGCCTCTCGCGCTATCCCGTTGAGGTGGAAATGCTCAGCCGCTTCCGTTCCACCAGGGAGCAGCACCACATCGTCAGCAGGCTCAAGGAGGGCGCTACCGACATCGTCATCGGTACCCACCGTCTGCTCGGCTCTGACGTGGAATTCGCTGACCTCGGCCTGCTCATCATTGATGAAGAGCAGCGCTTCGGCGTCCGCCAGAAGGAGCGCCTCAAGAAGCTGAAGGCCTCGGTGGACTGCCTGACGATGACGGCCACGCCGATCCCACGCACCCTTAACATGGCCCTGTCCGGCATCAGGGAAATCTCCCTCATCAACGATCCGCCCCAGGGCCGCAGGGCCGTGCGGACCTTCGTGCGCGAGCAGGACGACGCCTTGATTGCGGAGGCGGTACGGCGCGAGATCGAGCGCGGCGGCCAGGTTTACTACGTGCACAATCGCGTGCAGTCAATAGCACACGCCGCCGCACGGGTCCAGAAGCTGGTGCCGGAAGCACGGGTGGCCGTCGCCCACGGCCAGATGGACGAGGGCGATCTGGAGCAGGTCATGCTCGCCTTCTACGCCGAGGAATTCGACGTGCTGGTCTGCACCACCATCATCGAGAACGGCCTGGACGTCGCCAACGCCAACACACTCATCGTGGACGACGCGGACCGGCTGGGCCTGGCGCAGCTCTACCAGTTGCGCGGCCGGGTCGGGCGCTCCACACGCCAGGCGTACGCTTACCTATTGTATCGCTACCCGGAGCGCATGAGCGAGGTAGCGGAAGAACGCCTCAAAGCCATCGAGGAGTTTAGCGAGTTGGGCAGCGGCTTCAAGATCGCGCTGCGCGACCTCGAAATCCGTGGCGCCGGCGACATCCTCGGCTCAGAGCAAAGCGGCTACATGTCGGCCGTCGGCCTGGACCTCTACTGCCGCATGCTCGCGGATGCAGTCAGCGGCCTTAAGGGGGAGAACGGCCAATCGGCCGAAGGCGGTGCCGCCGTGGACCTGCCTCTCGAAACCGTCATACCCCCCGTATACGTGCCGGGGGAGCGCCAGCGCATCGAACTGTACCGCCAACTGGCCAATGTCGCCGACGAAGCGGAGCTGGATGAGCTGGTGAAGGAGACCCGTGATCGGTATGGCCCGCTGCCCGGACCGGTGCGAAACCTTGTAACCGTGGCCAGGATTAAGTTAAAGTGTAAGCAGGCATGGGTCGTGGATATCGCGACCGCGAAGGGCGAGGTGACGGTCCGCCTCGCCTCAGAGCATCGCCTCACTGCCGTCGAGCGCGGGGTCATGGAGGGTCTCTACGTCCCCGACCGCAGGCAGGCACGCAGGGGCGTGAAAGCGGCGCTGCCTCGCATCGTCTTTCGAGAGCAGCAGATTAGCTTGGGATATGACAAGCACAATCCCGAAGCCGTCGTGCCGGTGCTCGATGACATGCTCGCCCGCCTCATGGACCGCCGCAATGCAGCCCGGGACAAGAACCGGGTCTTGAGAAAGAAGCTGGGTTCGAGAGCCGCCCATGACTGACGACATACAGGAAGACCTGCAGGAGCAGGAACACGAGGAGGAACAGCCGGACCGCCGCCGCCCCGCAGTCGGCGTATCGTTCCGTCGCGGCGGCAAGGTTTACTACTTCGACCCCAATGGCGTGGATGTCAAGCCGGGCGACCACGTGCTGGTGCGCACTGATAAAGGCGTGGACATCGCTCAGGTGGTCAGGCTTGTGTTCAATCCGGCGGAGCTCAACGGCGGCGACGCCCTGAAGCCCATCGTGCGCAAGGCCAGCCAGGACGACCTCGAGTATGAGGAACAGTTGCGGCGAAGAGAACGCGCCGCCATGCGCACCTGCGAGCAGAAGATTGCCGCCTACGGCCTCCCGATGAAGCTGATTGACGCCGACTACACCTTCGACTGCCGGTGTCTGGTATTCTTCTTCAGCTCGGAGGGTCGCGTTGACTTCCGCGAGCTGGTTCGCGACCTGGCCAGGGCCTTCAAGACGCGGATCGAGTTGCGGCAGATCGGGGTGCGCGACGAGGCGAAGATGATCGGCGGGCTGGGATCCTGCGGCCGGCCGCTCTGCTGTCAGACCTTCCTGCGCAACTTCGACCCGGTCGGCATCAAGGTCGCCAAAGACCAGGGACTGTCGCTGAACCCAAGCAAGATCAGCGGCATCTGCGACAGGCTGATGTGCTGCTTGCGCTACGAGCATGAGCTCTACCAGCAACTGCGCGGCGAAATGCCGTCCGAGGGCGAGACCGTGGTTACCCCCCAGGGCCCCGGCGACGTGGTCGGCCGGCATCTGCTGGCCGGCGAGGTTGTCGTGCAACTCGAAGACCAGACCCAGATCACCGTGCCGGTCTCCAAGCTGAAGCGGCGAGCATCTTCGGAACGCAAAGAGAAGCGCTAACACTCACTCACACAGCGATCATTCCGCCGGCAACAGGCATCCATGCTCCGCACGGCATTGTCTCGGCATATCTTGACCTTGTCGGCAGCGGCGTCAATCATCGCCGCGTAGCTCGTCGTCACATGGCCAATCGTCGCCTAGGTCAACGTCGCGTAGCTCGGGCTTCCAGCCCGCGTCCGTATCTTGCATCCGCACAGGGGTCCTCAAAACTAACCAAAAGTGTAGTATAATCAGGCAGCGAAGCTGGTAGATTCAAAGGCAGGTAGGAAGCATGGCAGTCGCCAACAACAGCGGCAAGGCCTTCTACATCACCACTCCGATCTACTACGTCAGTGGCAAGCCGCACATCGGCAGCGCCTACACTAACATCGCGTCCGACGTACTGGCAAGGTATCATGCGCTGCGCGACGAGACCGTAGTCTTCGCCACCGGCACCGATGAGCACGGACAGAAGGTTGTGCGTGGCGCTGCCGACGCCGGCAAGTCACCTCAGGATTTCACCGACGGCCTCGTTGGTGAATACAAGCGGGCATGGGAGCGACTTCACATCGAGTACACCCGCTTCATCCGCACCACCGAGCAGCAGCACGTCACCACCGTCCAGAAAGCATTCCGCCGGCTTCGCGACCAGGACGACATCTACAGGGCCGAGTACTCCGGCTGGTACTGCGTCCCGTGTGAAACATACTTCCTCGAATCCGACCTCCAGGGAGGCAGTTGCCCTGACTGCGACCGTCCCGTCGAACGCGTCTCCGAGCAAGCATACTTCTTCCGCACCAGCAAGTATGCCGACGACTTGGTCTGTTACATCGAGGAGAACGAAGACTTCATCAGCCCCGAGAGTCGCCGCAACGAGGTCCTCGCCTTCATCAGAGGCGGCCTCCACGACGCCTGCATCAGCCGCAGCCGCACCGACTGGGACATCCCCGTGCCCGACGACCCCGACCAGTCCATCTACGTGTGGCTGGACGCTCTGACCAACTACCTCACCGTCGCCCGGTACATGGAAGACGACGAAGAGTTCGCCCGCGTCTGGCCGCCCGACGTCCAGCTCATGGGCAAGGACATACTCACCCGCTTCCACGCCACTTTCTGGCCGGCGATGCTGATGGCCCTGCGCGTGCCGCTTCCCCGGCGGCTGTTTGCTCACGGCTGGTGGAATGATGAAATCGGCCAGAAGATGAGCAAGTCCAAAGCCAATGTCATTGATCCCTTCGAGGTGATAGACAGTTTGGTCGAGTACTCCGGCGTGCGTACCACGTTCGCTGTGGACACCCTCCGCTACTACCTGCTGCGGGAGGTCCCTTTCGGTGCGGACGGGAACTTCTCCGTCAACGGGCTTTTCAACCGCTTCAACGCCGACCTGGCCAACGACTTGGGCAACCTGCTCAATCGCAGCCTGCCGCTGGTAGAGCGCTATGTCGAGGGCCGCGTGCCTGATGCCGGGCCCGGCGCCGGTGCACTGGCCGACGACATCAGCAGGACCGTCGCGGCTGTGGAAACCCGTCTGGCCGACATCAACTTCCGAGACGCGCTGGTGGCGATCTGGGAGCTGATCGCGCGCTGCAACAAGTTCATTGACGAACGCGAGCCGTGGAGCCTTCACAAGCAGGGCAAGCGGGTCGAGTTGGACGCGGTGCTCTACGATGTGCTGGACTGTATCCGGGTCATCTCGATCATGATTGATCCCTTCATGCCCGAGGTCGCCGAGGAGATATGGGAGCAGCTTGGGCTGAGCGAGACCGGCGTGCGTCGGACTTGGCTCGATGTCCGTCCGCAACGCCTGCAGGCGAATACGGCAATCATGCGCGGCGCTCCCATCTTCCCCAGGATGGACATGGACCGGGTAGCGGCGCAGTTGGCGGCCCAGGAGAACCCGGCACAGGGCGAGCAAAGCGCGCCGTCCCAGGGCGAACAGGATGCCGACAAAGTGCAGCGAATATCGTTCGACGAATTCAAGAAGCTCGATCTGCGCACCGGCCGGGTGCTGGAGGCCAGTCGCCTCCCGGGCGCCGACAAGCTGCTAGTACTGAAAGTTGACGTAGGGGAAGACCAGCCGCGACAGCTCGTCGCCGGCCTGGCGGAGCATTTCAACCCGCGACAACTGCTCGGTAAGACGGTTGTGGTGGTCGCAAACCTGCAGCCCGCCACCATTCACGGCACCGAGTCCAACGGCATGATACTTGCTGCTGGCGAGGAAGAGCCACTGGCGCTTATCACCACTGACGCCGACGTCGCTCCCGGCGAGAAAGTCCGCTAGTTCGCACGTCGCAATCATTCGCCATGCTGATGATGGATGTGAGACAATCCGTGCACACGACGAAACAGCCCAGGATCTTCTGGCAGATGACGGTGACTGCCGTCGCAGTCGCCGGCATCACCATACTGGTCCGCTATGCGGGAACCGACAGCATCGCCGTCCACCTCTACTACCTCCCCATCATGTATGCCGGCTATTGCTTCGGCGACTACGGCGCCATCTTCGTCTCCCTGTTCAGCACGCTGCTGTGTGGCCCGTGGATGGCGGCACGCTACGAGTTGGACAAAGCCATTCCGCAGACCCCCGCCGACATGCTGGTCCGCATGTGCACCTTCTATGTGGTGGGCCTCGCGGCCTCACGGGCCTCCCTGGAGCTCAAGCGCAGAGCCAGCGAATCTCATCGCCTCTATGAGGTCGCGCGCAGCATCACCAGCACGCTTCGGCTCAACGAGGTGCTTGACCTCATCACCGAGAGCGCCATGAAGGTCATGGACGCCAAGGGTTCCGTTATCAGGCTGCTCGACGAGGAGACCGACGAGCTGGTGGCTGCCGCGATGTCCGGCCTCAGCCACGAGTACTGGCAGAAAGGCAAGGTGGTCGGAGCGGCAAGCCCGGTCAACGGGCGCGCTCTCACGGGCGAGGCCGTCCAGATCATGGATGTCACACAGGAAGAAGGCTTCCAGTATCCCGAAGCCGCCAGGATGGAGGGCATCACCTCCGTGCTGACCGTGCCGCTGCGCGCCAAGAGCGGCACGCGCGGGGTAATCCGCATCTATGCCAAACGCAAGCGCCGCTTCACCCCGGCCGAAATCGAGCTGCTCAGCACCTTCGCCGACCAGGCCGCCGTAGCCATCGAGAATGCGGAACTGTACGAGGACATCCGCCGCAACTACTATGAGACCGTCAGGGCGCTGACCACCGCCGTCGAGGCGAAGGACGCCGCCACCTATAAGCACTCCGAGCGCGTCACCGAACTGGCCGACCGCCTCGCCGAGAGCATCGGGATGAGCCAGAACGAACGCGAGATGCTGCGTTTCGGCTGCATCCTCCATGACATCGGCAAGATCGGCGTGCACGATGAGGCGCTGGATGCAAGAGACGGCATCCCGACCGACCAGGTATTCTACCGCATGCACCCCCTCATCGGCACCAGCATCCTGCAGCCCATCGGCTTCCTCGAGCCGGCCCTCCCCATCGTCAAGTACCACCACGAGCGCTGGGACGGCAGCGGCTTCCCCGAGGGCCTCGCGGGGAAGGACATTCCCTTCATCGCACGACTGGTCGCCGTCGCGGACGCCTTTGATCGCGCCCAGAAGCCCTCCGGATCCGCCGGCTCCGGCATCTCCACCAGAGATGCCCTGCTCGACATAGTATCGCGCGCCGGCACCGAGTTCGACCCCGAGATTGTCGGCAAGTTCCACAGGATGATGCTCGGAGCCCAGGACACTGCCGCCGATGGCCCCGCCGGCGAAGAGCCTGCAATCACCGCCCAGCCCTCCCCGGCTGCCGACAGCGCCGACACACGGGCCGATGAATAGGCCCACCTGGCTTGCCATCGGGCTGCTGCTCTGCTCGGGAGCCACGGCAGGCGCGGCGGGTCCCAATGCCGCCGACTTTGTCCAGCGCTTCGGCGGCCCCTATTGGTACGCCGTCCACCTCCAGGGCCAAAAGGCCGGCTACATGCGCTGGCAGGCACTCTGCATTGATGATGGCACCGGCGCGCATATCCGCATCGAGGAGTACTCCAAAGTCGCCTTCGTCCTCGACGCCGGCCCTCAGCAGATAGCCAGCCGCCAGACCACCGACTATGATCCCGGCCTGCGCCCTCGCAGGATCGAGCTCTGGCAGAATCTCATGGGCAGACTATCGGAAACCACCGTTGAGGTGGGGATCGACAAGCTCCGCATTACTGTCACCCAGCCCGACGGCACCCACACCAGGGAAACCCCCATCCCCGACGACTTCGGCTCCGAAGTCGCGGTTACGCTGGCTGCCGCGGCCGGTGACATCGGCCCCGGCTGGCGCAAACAGCTCAGCGCCTTCGACCCCTACATCGGCCTTGTAACCGAATATGTTGTGACCTTTGAGGGGAAAGAGCCGTCGCCGCAGGGCGAATTGACGCTTCTCCATACCCGCGTCGAGAAGCTCGGCATGACCATCAAGACCTGGCTCGACGCTGACGGTATCATCGTCAGGCAAAGCCTCAATGAAATCATGGGGCTGGAGCTTGTCAGGACCACCGAGGACGATGCGCTGACTGAGATTAGCGGACCCGCATTCGCTAGCGGTATTAGCGTCGGTAGGCCCCCCCGCGATCCTCACAAGGCCGACCGCATCGCCCTGCTCGCCTCGGCGGCCGGCGGCAACGTCACCGAACTCATCCCTACTACCCGCAGGCAGCGGGTCGTGGCCTTGCCCGAGGGCGGCGCCGAGGTCATCGTCGGCATCGAGCCCGAGCCGACACAGGTGGGCCAGTTGCCCCTCGCCGACCCCGAGTTCGCCGCATATCTGCAGCCCAATGAGATGACGCAGTCCGACAGCGAAGCAATAGCCTCACTGGCCCGCAGCATCATCGGTGATGAACGCAACGCGTGGACCTGTGCCAGGCTGCTGCTCGACTGGGTGCACAAGCACCTGCGCAAGGTCAACAGCGAGCCGCGGCCCGTCTCGGCTCTGGAAGTCCTGCAGCAGGGCGAGGGCGACTGCAGCGAGCACGCACTACTCCTCGCCGCATTGGCCAAGGCGGCGGGCATCCCGCCCCGCGTCGTCATCGGGCTGGTTTACACCGACGGCACCTATGCGTATCATGAATGGAACGAGTTGTACGTGGGGCAGTGGGTGGCGATGGACCCGTCATGGGGCAGGCACACTGTAGGCGCCGGCCACATTGAGTTGGCCGCCGGTGCGGCCGATCCCGAAGCCATGCTTGCCAACCACCTGGCCGTCGGACGCACCATGGGGACGTTGTTTCTCAAGTTCAAGCCCGCATCAATCCAATAGCAGCGGAGGTTAAGCTCCGTGCGCATGCGCACCATCTGCCCGGAGCGTCACGGCAATGGAATTTCTCGAACGGGTCAAGGGTAAACGCGTAGCCGTGCTGGCCGGCGGCCAGTCAGGCGAAAGGGAAGTCTCATTCCGCTCCGGCGCTGGCGTGCTGGGAGTGCTCGAGAGTGCCGGTATCGAGGCGGTCCTGCTCGATCCGCAGCCCAATCTCGCCGCACAGCTCACTGACGCCGACGCGGACGTGGCCTTCAATGCGCTCCACGGCGGAGCCGGCGAGAACGGCGCCATCCAGGGCGTGCTCGAAATGCTCGGCATCCCCTACACCGGCTGCGGGGTCCTCGCCAGCGCCTTGACCATGGACAAGCTGCTCACCCAGGCCGTACTGCGCGACAACGGCCTGCCGGTCCCCGAGTTCTTGCCGATGTCGGCCGACACAACCGATGAGGACCTCCGAGCCGCCCTCAAGCGCCTCGGCATACCCCTGGTCGTCAAGCCCGCCTGCGAGGGCTCCAGCCTCGGAGTCAGCATCTGCAGGAGCGAACAGGACGCTTTCGAGACGGCCCGTGCCACGATCCGGCAGTATGGCCGCAGTCTGCTGGAGAAGTTCATTGACGGCACCGAGATTACCGTCGGCGTGCTGGGATGGGGCGAGCGCACCCGCCCGCTGCCGGTCCTGGAGATAGTCCCTCACAACGAGTTCTACGACTACGAAGCCAAGTACACCAAGGGCATGACCGACCTCATCTGCCCAGCACGTATAGCGCCCGCACACGCCGCCCTCGCTCAGCAGGTCGCCCTCAGCGCCCACAAGCTGACCCAGTGCCACGGCATCAGCCGCTGCGACATGCATCTGGACCGCGACGGACGCGTCTGGGTTCACGACATCAACAGTATGCCCGGATTGACCGAGACCTCCGATGTTCCGCACGAAGCCGAGGCAGCAGGCATGAGCTATGCGGAGATTGTGTTGGAGATCCTCACCAGCGCCTTCCACAGATAAGCCGACTCCATTGCCCCGATTCTGCCGCAATCGGCCCCGCCTTATCTGCCTCTACGTGCCTCGCTTGCATATTGGACGCCCGATGAAGGACTCCGGCATGGGTTTGACGAATTTGACATTCCTCAAACCACGGGAGTGTGCAGGAAGGGACACAATGCGATGGGCTTGATGCAGGACATCCAGAAGTGCGTTGATTTGCAGATTCCGGAGCAGTTGCCGGTATTCTGCCTCAGCCAGGAGTTCGATGCCAAGTACTGCGGCCTCACATATGCCGACTACATCGCGACTCCCGAGAGCATCATCCGCTGCCAGTTGGAGGTCATGGACAGCTTCGGTTGGGATTGGGCGTGGCTGCATATTGACGACACACTGGAGTTTGAGGCCCTCGGCGTGGGAGTGAAGGCCGACACCAACATCGTCCCGGCGACGTGTGACTATCTGCCCTTCGACTGTGAGACGCTCTCCGGCCTGGACATCCCCAATCCGCAGACTGCTGCCCGCATGCCGCTCTTGCTGGAAGCCATAGCCGGGCTGCGCGAAGCGTGTGGCGACAGCAAGTGCATCACCGGTCGCGTCGCAGCTCCCTTCTCGATCATGGGGCTCCTGTTCGGCATCGAAACCTCGATGTACAAGATGATTGACGACCCCGACCTCGCCAGGGATGCCATCAAGTTCGGCGAAGAGCTTGCCATCTCGTGGGGGCTCGCACAGATAGACGCCGGCGCCCACGCCATCTGGTACGGTGACTGCAACGCCTCCACCCACATGATATCCCCCGCACAGTTCGAGCAATGGGCTCTGGAGCCGTGCAAGCGCGTCTCCGATGCTCTCAAGGAGGCCGGCGCTTTCGTCTTCCTGCACAATTCCGAGGAGCGGGTGGCGGGCCTGCGCCTGCAGGCATTGACCGAGCCCAGTGTGCTGAGTGTCGGGCCCGGTCTCGACATGGCGATTGCGCAGAGGGAACTCGGCGGCAAGATCGCGCTCATGGGCAATGTGGACCCCATCGGCCTGCTCACCGACGGCACTGCATCACAGGTCGCCGGCGAGACTGACCGGCTCGTGCGGCTGATGGCCAATGGCGGCATGATTCTCAACAGCGGCGAGTGTGTGCCCCGCGAGGCGAAGCCGCCCAACATGCACACCATGATGGACACTGGCAGAAAGGTCTGGGGCCTCGTCTGCGGCCGCCGCTGACCCGCCCCTCCTTTGGTCGCCCGCGCACGACAGGCATCCTTGCCTGTCGTCTTCTCGCCCACTCAGCCAAC
>Ga0116202_10000784_pt1 | contig 18073 bp, 18 predicted proteins | sample LakKivw325mmetaG_FD_94479 | JGI IMG/M metagenome (GOLD analysis project Ga0116202, IMG submission 94479) | Anoxic lake water microbial communities from Lake Kivu, Rwanda to study Microbial Dark Matter (Phase II) - Lake Kivu water 325m metaG | ecosystem: Environmental > Aquatic > Freshwater >...
CAAAATCTGCTTTCTCCTTTATTCTTTCTACCTTAGGCTTATATGCTATTGAGATGTCTGCCCCCTCAAGCATGCAATAATCTGAGTCACTGTCCCCAATCGCCACAGTTCTTCCACCCAAAGTATCTTGAAGTGATTTCAAGATTCTAAGTTTGCAGACCAAATACTCTCTGCAGTTTGGAATCTTCAAACATCCGGGGACAGTTGACAGCCGACCAGTTAGTGAGTCTCCCTCAAATTGCAGCGTATTTCCAAAGACGAGGTCCAGCTGAAGTCTATCCTTGAGCCTGTCAGCTAGGAATCTATATCCATCCGTCGCTAGGGCCACGGTGAATCCTCTCCCTTTCAAGAACGAGATAAGCTGATGAACACCTTCGTTGAGGGGAATCGAATCAAATATACTCTCCAAATCTGTTCTTCTCCTCCAGGCAAAGAGCTCAGCTATCTTTTCCGTGACCAGATATCTTGGAGCTTCTCTGAGTTCAAGGTCAATTTCTTTGAGTCTGGACGTAAAGCCGCATCTGTCGCACAGTACGTCTATTGATCTCTTTGCCAGTATTGTTCCATCCATGTCGAGGAGGGCGAGATCAGTCTTCATTTAGTCTCGCCTTTAGATTCTATTGCTTGCTTGTACACTTCAAGCGTCTTCTCAGTTGCCAAGTCCCAATTGAAGAGCCTCTGAACTCTTCTCCTACCTTCCACACCCATTGCCTGACGAAGCGATGGGTCTTTCAGAAGCCTGACGAGGGCTTTAGCAAGCTCACGATGGTCTTTAGGCCTAACAAGTATGCCGGTTTCACCATCTCTAACAACCTCAGGAATTGCACAGTGATTGAAGGCCACAACTGGTTTGGCTGAGGCTTGAGCCTCAGCAGGGGTCAATCCGAATCCTTCCCAAAGACTGGGGTAACAGAAGACATCACAGGCTGCGTACAATGAGGGGACATCACCTTCAGGAACATATCCAGTGAACACTAGCGCATTACGAATCTTGGGTGAAGACGTGAGATCTTGAATCTTGACTTGGTCGAATCTTGTTCCACCCGCTACGACAAATTTGGCGTTGGGTAATTCCTGTAGCACAATAGGCGCAGCCCTGAGTAAGAACTGGACTCCCTTATATGGATCCATCCTCCCCAGGTACAGAACGGTCGGGGAATCATGGATTCCATATCTTACCCTAACGCTTGATCCATCTATTCTTGGACGAAACCTTTCAATATCAACCCCATTATATATCAGCGATATTCTCGCCTTATCAAAATGGTAGAATTCTATCAATATCTTCTTGATGTACTGACTTATCGCGATAACCCTGTCCACCCCGGAATGTAGCGCAATGATTGTTCCCAGTGCGTGATCCAGCATCTTGAGTTTCTGGGCGGGGTTAGTCCAGCTTCGGATAGGTGCGTATCCGTGAAAAGTAAAGACATGCGGGATCTTCCTTAATGTGCGCACAAAATTTCCAGCAAATATTCCGGGATGATACTGTGTATGAACTAGGTCAAATCTGTCGACTAGCATGCCGCATTTGGCCATGAACCCGAAGTGGCGGATGAAAGGGATACTTGAACCCCTAAATTTGACTTCAGTTGGCTCAACCGGTGAGATATCTCCGGTGGCTTCACGTGTAAAGACTTTGGCTTCAACTCCTTTATTGCTAAGCCTCTTCGCGAGTTCGCGAATGTGAATTGTCTGGCCCGACCCTTTATGGAGAGTGGTCCTTACTATCGCGATCCGCAAATTTCATCAGCCTCAAGGTTGATTCAGCCTGAAGGGTTAGTTCTTGGAATAATGAGAGAGGAAGAATGGTTTCAGTTCTTCAAAGACATCAGCTTCCTTCTCTATTAAGCAATTAGCATCGTCATCTGACATATTTTCTGTCTCTAGAAGAAAACTGTATACCTTTCCAAGCCAAAGTCCTCTTAGACAACCTAGAAGCTTGGTCTGTGCTTCATACTGAATTCGTTTTCTGAAATTGCAGGCAAATGAATAGACGGTCCTAGCCCATTTATCAGGAGGGATTTGGAATTGTGGTGACTGGACAAGTTTAGTTAGGGATTCAAGAAGGTCTTCCTGAAGTACCTCTTTCAGAAGTGCCATCTCTTCGATTATTGTCTTTCTGAATTCGTCCAGAAGCTTAGCCGAGTTGATCTTGACAGGTTCCGGTCCAGGAAAAGAAAACGAATATTTGACAAGTGGTACTGGTCTGCTTGGACCCACTTGCCTCCAATATTCTTCATATTCTTTCATGCATGTGAACATAGATCCGACTACTTGGTTGAACATTGGTGTAAGCTCTGCTCCAGGATCTTTTGCTTCATGAACTTTTGATCCCAAGAAAGCCTCCTTGATCTTGAATCCATGTGCGATGGAGGTGTGAGTTATGAATATGTCAACCCCAAAACGTTGGACATATGGGTTTACCCATAGCAGGCTTTCAGAAAGTCTGGTTACGAGGGCATTTGAGAAACCAAAGTCGCCGCCAATAGGTTGACGGATCCTGAGTCCGTAAACTGCTCGTGTGAATGGGTAGCAGAGATTATTTGTTATCGTGCCATCATATTTGTGTCGAACATAAAATGGTGTTACGAGGTCTGCTTCATTTGATGCAGCTTCAAGAACTGTCTTGCACCATTCGGGTGTGATGCTCCTCAGATCAGAATCAAACATTGCAGCAACCTCCACGTTTAAGATAGAGGCTGCCTCCAAGATCGCTTTGACAGCCGACCCTTTCCCAGATACCCCTTTGTACCTGGCAAATAGACGCTTAACTCCTCCAGTCTTGATTGCCTCGGCAACTTCTCTGGTTCCGTCTTGAGACCCCCCATCAGAGATTAGGATCAGAGATTTGCGGTTCGGGAAGTAAGTTGCTAGGCCCTTGGCGACTTGGTGCAGGACATAACCTATTGTATGAGCACAGTTGTAGGTTGGGATGCCCAATAGTAGGTCTGTTTCTCCGATTTTGGAGAGTCTTTTGGCTGACTCCGATTCCAGAGAGCTAGGGCCTCTAGTATTCATGAGTCCAGATATTGCAGTTGTGTCTTATGTAGTTTCACATCGGCCACAATCTCTTTCGGTTTGTATCAGCTCATATTTATAAAAAAGTTAAGGCCAATATTAAGCTGGTCCCACAATGATTCAAGATGTATCTTTAGCACTGTTGCTGGCCGCTATCGTCATTGTAATAGGTTCTCTAGGTAGCTACCTCTTTCGCAGAACAGGCATACCGGACATGCTTTTCCTAGTATTTCTCGGCGTCCTGTTCGGTCCGGTATTAGGGTTCATCCGTTTAGCAGACATTTCGCCTCTGGCTCCTTACTTGGCCGTGCTGGCGTTGATAATAATTCTTCTTGATGGCGGAATGAGTCTCAGCCTGCGTCACGTCATCAAAGAAAGTCCGCGTGCAATTGCGTTGGCGATTGTGGCGTTCTTCTTGAGTGTAACTGCTATCGCCTTATTTGCGAAACTGACTCTGGGGCTGAGGTGGTCAGACGGCCTTCTACTTGGAAGTATTCTGGGTGGAAGCAGCTCTATCGTAGTTGTCACCCTCGTCCCAAAAATGAGAATAAGTGATAAGTGCTCAACCACTCTGGTTCTTGAATCAGCAATAACCGATGTTCTCTGTATAGTTGCTGCTCTCACTTTGATAGGCGTGATGTCATCCGGGCTGCCTACAACTGATGCGTTGATGAGGGTTGTGATTTCCCGATTCTCAACAGGCGCACTACTCGGCGTAGTCTTCGGCTTCATCTGGCTCGGTGGACTCTCAAGAATGAAAAATGAACCCTACCGATATATGCTAACATTGGCGGTGTTGTTTCTGGTTTACTTAGCCTCAGAATACCTAGGCGGAAGTGGAGCTCTATCGGTCCTTATACTTGGAATAGTCCTAGGAAATGAAGAAGAGATCTCAAGCTTCCTTCACAAATCAGAGAGACCGGTCGTGCTGGATGAGTCGTTCAAGAAGCTTGAATCCGAGATTGCCTTCTTGGTAAAGACCTTCTTCTTTGTATATTTAGGCCTCATAGTAAGCTTTCCCAACATTTTCCTAGTTGCCTACGGACTAACAATATCATTACTCTTATTGTTAGTTCGTTATGTAGCCGTGGGCATCGTCACGCTTATGAGTTCGCTGAGAAGGGAAAAGGAACTAATGAACGTAGTTTATGCCAGGGGACTTGCCGCCGCGGTCCTCGCAGTCCTCCCTCAACAAATGGGTCTGTCAAGAGCCGATATCTACATTCCAGTTACTCTAACAGTAATACTATCGACAGCCATTATTACCACCTTAGGTGTCTCTTACTTCTCTAGTAAGGCAAGAGCTGATGTCCATAGCCAAGCATAAACTGATCAAACGTTATGAGAAATTGAACCAGTGACGTTTCAAACGAAGTCGAAATGGCTATAGACAGATATCTGCTCACAAATCTTCTCTGTTAGACCTCAATATTTGCGTCCTATTTTTCGTCTGAAAATGATGTTACTTTCCTTATCGCATCCCTAGCTCGAACAGTCATCTTACACATCGTAAAGTATTGTCGGGTAGATTCCACAGAATCTTGGATTGACTTTCTAGGCGCTGACGCCTTGTTCCATAGATATGCTGGCAGTATTGCCATGAGTAGGCTCTCTTCCGAAAGAACGCCTCAACAATATAGGCGTCATTATAGTGGTAATGGCTGCCATCGCAACTATCTGTGCGTAGACATCCTGATTTATTGCCCCAGCCGTGAGGCTGATAATGGCGATCGCCAGCATCAACAACATCCCATAGAGTGATGTGGCGCTGAGTGACCATAGATTTAGACGAGCCCCCAGCACCGCGAAGAAGATTGGCGAGAAGATTAGAGTAACCTTGCTGATGTACTCCCTCACCCGCGCAAGGACATTGGACTCGGTAATAGCCATTCCAGCAGAGAAAGCGCCAACAATAGGATGAAGCCCAATCGCTACGCGCGCGCTCTACATCTCCCTCTGAGACATTGAACAGTCCTATCAAAGAAATACTCGTCCACAACTGTCGCATAGTGCACGCTCTCGGCATGCTAGCTGCTTTCGATACCGGAAAATGGCAAAAACGAAGCCACAGCGCGAATAAACGCCCACGTGCAGTATTTTCGACCAACATTTATTTCCGAAGCCACTCCGACATATGTTCAACCTGCTGTCCCGAACTAGAGAGACTTTAGAGCGTGCCAAGAAATGGAAAAACCACAGACTCGGACAGAACCATTCCAGGTGCTACTCGTAACTTCACTGGCTTCTTTTCTGACACCTTTCATGAGCAGCTCCGTGAGTCTAGCCATTCCATCTATAGGCGCGGAGTTTAGCGCTGACGCTCTCACCCTCAACCTATTGGTCACCACCTTCCTCGCGGCCTTGGCAGCCTTCTTGCTACCGTTTGGAAGACTTGCTGATCTTCATGGCAGAAAGAAGGTTTTCCTAGTCGGAATTTCGGGCTATACCCTTTTTTCCTTGCTATCGGCTCAGGCTAATTCAATATCCATTTTGATCGCAGCGTACGCATTCCAAGGAGTCAGCGGCGCCATGATAAGCAGCACGTCAGTGGCCATCCTCACCTCAGCCTTTCAAGCTAAGGAACGGGGGAAAGTCCTAGGCATCAACGCTACATCTGTTTACACAGGGCTATCGGCAGGCCCTTTTCTAGGCGGCATCCTCACATACAACCTTGGCTGGCGATCCATCTTTGGCCTAAACACCCTGGTAGGAGTTGTTGCGCTGGCTATTGTCCTGACCAAGCTGAAAGGTGAATGGGTAGGGGTTGTGGAAGAAAAATTTGATCTAGCGGGTTCCGTCCTTTCTATTTCAAGTCTAACCGCTGTAATCTACGGCGCCTCAACCTTCTCCCTATCTGACGTCAACAAGACACTCTTCTTCTTGGGCTTGATTGGATTTACAGTCTTCATCCTTGAAGAGAGGTCTACCAGATTCCCACTCTTGGACATTAGACTCTTCAGCTCCAATGTAGCCTTCACATTCTCCAATCTAGCTACTTTAATCAACTACAGTGCGACCTTCGCTACAGGCTTTCTCCTCTCCCTCTATCTCCAAATAGCAAAACACCTTGACCCCCAGGCGGCCGGACTGATCCTCCTAGTCCAGCCGTTGGTTCAAGTAGTTGTCTCTCCGCTGGCAGGTCGCCTCTCTGACAGAATCGAGCCTCGGATAGTAGCCTCTGCAGGTATGGCCCTTAATTCTGCAGGACTGTTCATCTTCACTCTGCTCACACCCCATTCTTCATTGGATCTGGTAATAGGAAACCTGGTATTGATGGGGCTGGGCTTCGGACTCTTCTCTTCACCCAACACCAACGCCGTTATGAGCGCTGTATCAAGAGTCTACTACGGTGTTGCAGCATCTACTCTGGGCACCATGCGGTTCTTGGGCCAAGCCTCCAGCATGGCCATAGTGTCAACGGTCTTCGCACTCTACCTTAGGGGCCTCCAGATTAATCCCGCCGCAGCCACTCCTCTAGTTCAAAGTATGACTGTAATCTTCTCTGTTCTCACAATCCTTTCCATAGCCGGCATCTCTGCTTCTCTAGCAAGAGGCGAGATTCACTAGCAAAGCACGCTAGATGACGCTTCTAGTCACGTGTCAACCTAGAGGCTGGGTCACAGTCTCATGTACCAATCTATTGCGATGTCATAGGCGTGAATACTCAAAGTTACAGATGAACTCTTGATTCTGCATCAGGAAATCGTTACTTCTTGCTTCACAAATCATTTTGTACCAAGAGCATCTATGAGATACGATTTTTTGAAAGGTTAAGAACGGGTTTGCCAACAAAGACAGGTATCAATGGGTTAAGGTTGATGAGATATAGATGTCCAAACCTTACGGGCAGATAGCTAATGAGTGGCACAGATTCTACAGGGGTAAGTTGGCTGTAACACTCAAGGTCCCCATCACATCTTATGAGGACTTCGCAGTATGGTATACTCCAGGGGTGGCTCAGCCCTGCAGAGAGATCGAAGAAGAGCCAGACCAGATTTTCGATTACACAAACGTAGGCAACTCCGTAGCCATCGTAACGGATGGTTCAAGAGTACTTGGGCTCGGCAATATGGGCAGAGCAGGACTACCGGTGATGGAGGGGAAGGCTCTTCTATACAAGTACCTAGGCGATGTCGACGCCTTCCCCATATGTCTGTCAACACAGGACCCAAATGAGATAGTGCAGGCGACGAAGTGGATTGCGCCTTCATTCGGAGGGATAAACCTAGAGGATATAGATGCCCCAAAGTCCTTCTATGTATTTGAGAGACTGACCAAGGAGCTGGAAATCCCTGCCTTTTATGATGACTGCCAAGGAACAGCTATGGTCGTCCTCGCAGGTTTGTTGAACGCACTCAAGGTTGTGGGAAAGAAGCTTAGTGGACTGCGTCTGACTGTAGTGGGGGCCGGTGCTGCTGCCATAGGCTCAACGAGACTTATGATCGAGGCTGGAGTAAGGGCTGAGAATCTCGTTATGGTCGATAGCAAGGGAATCATCTATGACGAGCGGGGAGACTTGAACAAGTACAAAGCCGAGATGGCGAAGATGACTAACAAGATAGGACTCAGAGGCGGAATTCACGATGCTCTAAGAGGAGCCGATGTAGTTGTAGCTCTATCCAAACCCGGGCCAGGGATAATAACAGAAGAGATGGTGTCGTCTATGGCTGACAGACCGATTGTATTCGCCCTGGCCAATCCGGTACCAGAGATATTGCCGGAGGAGGCAAAGAAGGCTGGAGCCAAAGTGGTTGCCACAGGCAGACCGGACTTTCCCAATCAAGTCAATAACGCCGTGTGTTTTCCAGCGGTCTTTCGGGGTATGCTAGATGTTAGAGCAAGAGGCATAAACACAGGGATGATGCTGGCGGTGGCCCATGAGATAGCGAAGTTTGCTGAAGAGCAGGGACTGAGGGAAGACCATATCATCCCCACGATGATGGATTCAGCCATGTACCCAAGAGTCGCTGCTGCCACAGGGAAGGCTGCAGTAGAGACAGGATTGGCCCGAGTGAAACTAAGCTATGAGGCCCTAAGAGAAAACGCCGAACTTAGAATATCCAAATATCAGCAGTCATTGAAACTGTTGCTGAAAGAGGGGTTCGTGTCTCCTACGCCAAGCCAACTGTGATAAGAGGCCAGAGATACAGCAGTAGGGCATATCGCTCATTTGTGATTTGGTCAACCATCATTCTTGTTGTAAGGAATAGGTAGTTGAGGAGATCTTGAACCATTGATCTACATGGAGGATATCTGTGACATCACTGATTGAATTGAGGAAGCCGCCTCCGAGAGCCTTCTTTTAGTCTCAACGTCTAGTTCGAGTTCAATTGTTTTTTCAACCCCGTTTCTTCCCAAGACTATGGGCAGACCGATTGCGACATCCTTGAGGCCGTATTCTCCATCGGGAATAACGGACGCAGAAATCACTCTGTTCCTGCCCTTGATTATACCCTCAGCCATCACACCGACGACGGACGCAGGAGCATGTACGGTGGCTCCCTTAAGTCTGATGACATCCATGGCACTCGACCTCGTCTTCTCCACTATTCTCCCAATACTCTCAGCGCTCAGTAATTTTCTCAGCGGAATCCCCGAGACCGTTGTGTAGTCGACAAGCGGGATCATAAGGTCTCCATGCTCTCCAATAACCAGACCTTGGATGTCTTCCCTTGAGACACCGAGTTCAAGCGCTAAAAGCGAGCGATACCTTGCAGAATCAAGCATACCACTCATCCCAAAGACTCTGTTGCGTTCGAAGCCCGACTTCTTATACGCTAGATAGGTCATAGCATCGACCGGATTCGTGACCATCATTATCTTACAATCCGGAGCGTACCGAACTATCTCTTGAACCACTGAAGAGACTATCTTCGCATTACCTTGAGCAAGATCACGTCTTGAAGTATCGGGTTTTCGAGGATATCCAGCAGTTACAATCACAAGCTCTGATCCAGCCATATCTGCAAAATCAGAGCTGCCCTTGATCTTCCCATCGAATCCAATAGAGGAGGAAGCCTGCGTCATGTCAAGCGCCTCGCCCGCGGCGAGGCCTTCCAGAACATCGACCAAAGTAACATCAGTGAAGCGCCTATGAAGAATACTCAACGCACAGGCGCTACCGACCTTTCCTGCACCAACTATCGTTATCAACCGACGTCAACCAGACTTACCGTTAGTTTCCATTCCGTTTTTTTTGTCAAAACAAATATTCAAGGCATCGTTCACATTTTTGTGTATTTATGCTTTTGTAGCGCGATGGTATGAGAAGCGCTCTACTTCGGAAGCACTCATGCCATTGTATGAGCGCTTTTGTTCTCGGTCCAGACCTCATGAGGGTTCAACTTGATGCTAACCTGTTCCATTCTGACAGAAAGACAATTATTGAAGAGCGCGCACCCCCAGTCGAACTCACGGTCGGAACCCAATACATCATACAAGTCGACCTCGGGCTTCACTTCCACCAAGGCGGCACCACTGACATGATCTCATGGTACAGTACTGGCGGCGACACTTATCTTGGGGGCCAAGCGGTCCAAACTTCTCCCTCTCAGCGTCTCCAACCACGTTAATGGTTCCTGTAAGCTCGTCAAACTCGTCCAAAATCACGGTCACATCGGTAGGTGTTCAGCTCTCCAGTCAACCTGTCCCATGCTTGGTCTGGTGATGTGCCAACGGACGTCACCACATCATTAACAAGCCCCGTCACGCCGCCAAGTGATGGACAGATCAATGCAACTCCAACTGTCTCGTCTGGTGGATCAGCCACTGCAGGAGACCACACACTCAGGATCGCAGGGTCGAGCAATGGACTTTCAGATCAGCTCGACGTAGCTGTCACCATAGCCGAGACCACCCCGACCCCGTCGCCCAGTCCCTCACCTTCACCCACACCCTCATGCATAATCGCGACAGCTGCCTACAGTAACCCTCCAGCTCCAGAAGTCACCCATATGCGTCATGTAAGAGACGACATGATAGGATCAACCAAGATAGGTCAGCTCCTGGTAGGCGGCTGGAACGTCTTCTACTATTCTTGGTCTCGCCCCAATTGCCAAGTTCATAGACAGATCGGACATATTGAAGCCCACCTTCAGGGTTCTACTGCTACCTCTACTTGGCGTAGTGTACATTGCAACCCAGCAATACAACAGTTTGATGTGGCTGAACCCTGACCTGGCCTCGGCGACAGCGTTCGCGACCGCAGCGGTCTTATCAACAACAATATACATAGTCTTGCCTTTTCTCTTAGTCAAGACCAAAATAGGCTTTCTCAGGAAAACGATAACTCGTCCGCTCAGGGCCTCAATGCGGTAAACTCTACCCTACACTTCCCCTTTTTCTTCAAGAAAGTGATTGTGATCAAAGGAGAATAACCTAACCAATCGGCGTACAGGTGCGCACGATAGTTTTCGGTAACATAGAGACTTCGAGAAACACCAGACATATAAGTCCAGAGGGACCCAGCCTTTTCACTGGTGCGAGTCAGATGACGCTTGAGATTGGAACTGTAGCCGTTGTTGTATCGGATGCCAAAAGATCAAAGAATTGGTATGTTGAGAAGCTAGGATTCACAGTCCAAGACGATGCAGACCACTGGGTTGTTGTCCGCCCAGCCAACTCACCTGTAGGGTTGCACCTATGCGAGATGGAACCGCTGGAACCTGGGAACACAGGAATCACTCTGCTCACCAGCAACATTGAATCAACCTACGAAGAGCTGAAGAAGAAAGGTGTTGAATTCACCAGGGAGCTGGCTCCGTCCGAATGGGACGAAAACATGAGATATGCTATGCTTGAGGATCCAGACGGCAACGAATTCTGGCTAATCCCTAAGACTGAATAGTCAAAAGCATATCCCTGCATCACCTCGAAAACCAGCTCTCGGTTCAGTGCGGCTGCAATCAGACCGGAGACTGTGCCAGATCAGACTCTGGCTGACATAGAATGCCCTGGGCAAAGATGCAGCCAAACCAACGTTGAAGGTTGAAGGTATGAGCGAGAACCGCTTAGAACACCTGAGGAGAGTTGAGCAGCTCACCGTAGAGTATATGAGACCTCCGAACAGGCTGGCTGTTTACAAACACAAGCTGCTGTACGTTGACGAGCAAGTCATAGTTTCTTTAGGTGTGGCCCACCCGAAGAAACCCGTAATTGTGGAAGGAAGAGTTGTTATAGATAGTGGTTACCCAGTCGTCTGGTTTGTGTTTCCCGGCGAATGGTATGATGTAGGTAAGGTGTACAACCGGAGTAATCGCCTTGATGGATACTATTCCGACATCATCAAGCCCGTCCGGATTGAGGGGGCCACAGTGAAGGCGACCGACCTCTTCCTAGACCTATGGGTCTCCCCTGAATGGGAAACGGTGGTTCTGGACGAAGACGAGTATAGGGAGGCTGTCGAGAAGAAGTGGCTTGACCGTGAGACTGCCACAGAAGCAAAGAGCAAGCTAGGTCAATTAATCGATCTCGCCAATAAACGTCTCTTTCCACCGGAGTTTGTAATCGATTTTCAATACAGTCCGCAATGAACAGGTGAGAAAAGACTGCGTAATCCATATTCTAGAGACCGCAGCAACCGCTAGCTATCTCCTAAAGCTTCCAATAAGTTGCTTCTGGATCTAGTTTCAATAGTGATTATACAAGAAAAAAAGAGTGAAGTTTGAGCCCGCGCCAAGTCTAGGTTGCGAAACTTAGGGCCGCAAGCAGTTTGAGCTTCCCCAAGAATCCTGCCAAGATTGCGAAGCCCAAGGCCGCAAGTATGAATGCTATGATCACCAAGGCGATTATTGCCAGTATGGCTATTAGTATCGCTCTGCCCCAGCCTGTGTCGAAGAAATGTTTTATCAGAGCCAGCCAAATTATGAGGGTTACGATGAATCCTAATACGCCGTGAACATATAGTCCCAAGAAAGCATTGATGATTATTCCCAGCGCTACTATCCAGATGGCGTCTGTGAATTTTGCTTTCTGTTTTCCAACCATTGCGCGGCCTACGAGCCATAGAACCGGAGACACGATGATTATGCTGACGATTATCTCTATCAGTAGCCCGGTCAGATTTATTTCTGCAGCCATCGTTGCTCAGTGCTACATCGTTTTCTGGAGATATAAGACTAATCTGCCACATGTACGATATGGGGATTGAGCCGTATCAGAGATGAGGCTATTATCCAGGTCAAGCAGGCATGTGAATGGTCATAGTTCTTGCTTGTACAGCTTGAGCCCGAAGACTATGGACCATAGAGACGCTAAGGCCGACGACAAGGCCTCAGGGATCGCTGCTCCCTCACTTGGAAGAGACCATACAAACGCAGTAGCCACTCCAGCAATGACAGAGAACATTCCGACAAACCTGTCGTTTTCGGCTTTCATCATCGACATCCCTATGGCTATCTGAGACAGCGGCAACAGAATGAAGAAGGATACCGACGCGTAGAGATGGGGTTCCCCAATATTCTCTGGGAAGACCCCGATGAGAATAAGAGATAGGGCCGCAAGAATCAGGATGGCCGCTCCAATCCGGGTCGATGTTCTTTTCATAGCTAGGTAGACGCCTGAAGCAAATAGTAGTGTGAGGATACCGCCTAAGATCAGGCCAAGATTGAATAGAGCCGCGACCCCGCTGCTCACACCCAGATCGCTGAGGGCGTTCCTCCTCCAGCTAAACCATGGAGAATGCGAGATTGCGGTTAAGATGACTGCAAACGTGACGAAGGGTGTCAATACACCTACTATTCCTGCGATACGCGTCCACAGATTTCTCAGATTCAATATTGCCAGACCGATCCTCTCCCTTACGTTCTCATGTGACTTTGATTCTGCATGGAGTCGCCATCTTGGATTTAACCCGTTTGAGTATGATCTCTCAACTGCTTGACGTGTTGATTCGACACCCTGTGGGGTACCAAGCCTGTTTCTAGTCGGGCGATGAGGCGCCCCCGTCTATTCGCCAAGGACCTCTACAACAACTCTTCGGCTTCTGGGTCCGTCAAGTTCAAGGAGGAAGATATTCTGCCAAGTTCCCCTCACCAGTCTATGATTCTTGACGGGCAGGGTTCTGGACGGCCCCACGAATGTTGAGGCGAGGTGCGCGTCAGCGTTGTCGTCTATTCTGTCGTGGCTCCACCCGGCGCCTTGAGGAAACTCCTCACCAACCTTGCGAAGTATATCATTCATCAGACCTCCCTCATGTTCATTGACTATTACGGCCGTTGTGGAGTGTAGGGTGAAGACCAGACAGATCCCGTTCTCCACACCGCTCTTCTCGACAAACCCCTCAACTCGACCTGTTATGTCGATCAATTCCCTTCTGCTTCTTGTCGGGATATCGATCTCCTCAAAATAAGCCTTCAATCCATCACCTGTTCAGAACCTGATTATTCTCCAATCTACCAATGTTCATAGTGTGCGGTCTCGCTCAGCTTCTTCCTATCCGAGACCTCTCCTTCCATCTCCTCAGGGTAGCCCAGAGGAGTCAAGGCAACGACTCGAGTCTTCTCAGGAATCTTCAGAACTCTGCGTGCAGCCTCCTCGTTGAAGGCAGCTATCCAGCATGTTCCCAAACCCTCCTCCGCGGCGCAGAGAACCATATTCTGCAAAGCCATGGCCACGTCAACCTTCCAGTATTCTTCCCCGTCCCTTCTAACCCAAGCACTATCCGGATCTGCACATGCGGCGATGATGAAGGGGGCGTTGACGAACCAATCATGTTCGTAAGAGACTCGCAAAGCCTCTCTGACCGAAGGATCGGTGACGACTATGAAGTGCCAAGGTTGCCTGTTGGCCGCTGAAGGCGCAGGTCTCCCAGCCTCAAGGACACGATCAAGATTCTCCTTCTCGACGGGCCTCGAACTGTATTCTTGAATACTTCTCCTTGCACGAATCGCTTCGAAGACGTTCATTCAACATCTCTCCTAACAGAAAATTTCTGGTTCAGCTACTTTGGCGTTCCAGTTAAGGTTCTACTTTTCCGGAAGGCGTGTTGATTCGTTAGAGAGTGTATATGCCAGTATTTTTTTGGTGAGGTCAGCTCAGGAGGTCGGCGAGCCTATTCTTGCTGATTCCCTCCTTGATCTCAAGAGCCATCCTTCTACCTGTAGACATGGGCTTCGAGAATATGTAGCACGAGTATGGGGAGCCCTCTGGGTAGAGGTTGGTTCCAGCAACGATCCTGGCCGATACCTCGAATGTGATGAACTCCAGCTCATCTGTACATATGGTCTCCAAACAGAAGGGGCCGACGATTCCAGGTGGGAATAGTCTAACAGACGCGTCTACAACCCTTCTGCCGAGGTCGAGTACTTTCGGCAGGAGCGACTCTCGCAGGACTACGGGTAGGTTGCCTGTGACGACGTAGGACGGCTCTATTGGGGGCCGGTTTTGCTGCTCAGGAATCCTGTAGAGGTCGTCCACGTTGCTCTCAACCCTTCTATCTATTCCTAAGAGTTCAACCCTTCCCTCTCCAGCCTTGACTTCACCCTCAAACATCAGGGAATAGAAGAACTGGGGGTAGTACCGGACTCCAACGATAAGTTCCTGTATCGTCGCTTCCTTCAAGTCCGACTCTTTAAGGGTTCCTTCCTTAATCCTCTTCTCGACCTGTTCTTGGCATCTCTCCTCCGAGTCGGCTACGAAGAATCCTCTTCCACCCTTCGCCCCGTGAAACTTTACTATGCAGGGCCTGTCGATCTTGGATGGGCCTGGGTATTCCTTGGGAACCTTGACTCCTGCCTCCTGGAGCCAAGACCTCATCTTGCGCCTGTCACCCTCAAATTCTAGGGCTCTCCTGTTGCCGTAGGTTGGGACGTAGAATTCTCTTTTGATGTTCTCAGCCCCAACATACTCGACGAAGGAACCGTGTGGAATTATTATCGCATTCCTTCGCAGCAACTCGTCCTGAAATCTACTCTTAGTCAAGTCCCGGTACTCATCGACTGTGATGTAGTCGTCTGGCTTGCCGAACTGGAAGGCTTCATAGACGAATCTCTTGTCCGGGGTGCAGACCCCGACGGTCTTGAATCCCTCCTGCCTCGCCCCATAGAAGATCTGTAGGGCAGAGTGGGAGCAGATCGTTCCTATTCTGGTCTCGTTGAGGTCGTAGCGGCTGAGGTTTCTAAGAATCTCGTCTCTCTTGATCATGTCACGACTTCACTCAGTCTATCTGTACTTCTGGCCTTGTTTATCTCCACCGCGATCCTCTTGCCTGTGCTCATGGCCTCTCCAAAATACCATTTTGAATATGGGCTCGTCGTAGATATTATTGGTGAACCTGGCACCCTGGGGCTGACGTCGAATATGCAGATCTCCAGGTCCTTTGTTACCGCCCCTTGGAGGGCGAACGGCCCTATGATCCCGGGGGGATACTCACGCTTGCACGTCTCTGCGAACCTCTCGCCAATATCGTAGACCCTCTCAAGTATTGACTCCCTCACCGTAGCACCCTCGTGTCCAACCTCTATGTTCTGGACGACAGACTCCAACTCCAACTGGTCTCGGGCCGGTAGGGAGAGTATCCCGTCAAGGTCTGTCTGGATCCTCCTGTCTACACCCAGAAACTCTACTTGGTCTTCTAGGGGTGACCAGAAGTAGTTGAAGTTGAACTTGGCTCCCATCACGAACTCCTCAATCGTAGCCTTCTCAAGGTCTTGTCTTGAGACTACGCCTTTCTTGATTCTCTCCTCAGATTTGGCTTGGTAGTCTTTGGGGTCTGACGCGTAAAAGAATGCCCTCTCAATCTTTCTTTTGGCTTCTGGAACCTTGACTATGACTAAGCGATCAATCTCCTCCGGAGAGGAAAACCTCTTTGGATATTTTATTCCAGCCTTCTCGAGCAGATACATCTGGTTTCTCGGAGCATCCCTCTCCTCAGACCTCAACATCGCCCTATTCCCGAAGATAGGAACCAGGAAACTGTTCTCTATGTTGTCGTATCCAACATAGGTGGAGAATGATCTGTTTGCGGTGAAGACCACATTGAGTCTTCTCAACTCTTCCTGAATGTTCCGGTTGACCATGTCAGAGAATCTGTCGAGGGTAATCACTTCACCTATTATCCGTCTATATCTTAGGTAGGTCTTCTCGCGGCCTCTCTGACATACTACTACTGTGTCTAACCTTTCCTCTATTGCGCCGTCGCATATGTCCAGTGCAGAGTGGCTTCCAATAGTGCCTATCCTAAGTTTCTTGGGGTCATACTTCTCAAGAACCTTAAGAATCTCCTCTCGACGTATCAATATTCTTTCGCCTCAAGATCCCAGAAGGAATCTCTCAACCTTCAAATCCTAGCTCTTAACTGGCGAGACTATTTGAAGTCTTGCAACTTCTTCTGGCTTTTCTCCCTTCGATCATCACGGCATCACTACCGCCCTGATGGCTTCCCCTCTCCTAACAAGGTCTAGACCATCATTTATCTTGTCAAGAGGTAGCTTGTGGGTGATCAAAGGTTCCAGCCTGAACTTTCCTTCTCTGACAAGTTTGACGACTTCAATCGTCTCGTATATGGAGCTTGCGCGTGAACCAACGACTTGGAACTCTCCTCCTACGAGTCTTCTAGGATCCAGAGTGAGCTTGTCCTCAGAGTATCCGACGAAGACGAGTTTCCCTCTTCTTGCCAGAATGTTTAAAGCGTCGTTCATCGTCTCGGTTCGGCCGACGAACTCGTAGGCTACGTCAACCCCCCTCTCACCCTCTAGTCGCCTAACCTCTGCCGGAACATTCTTACTTCTCGAGTTGATCGTGTGGTCTGCTCCGAGGGATTCAGCGGCTTTTAACTTGCTCTCGTGAATATCTATGGCTATGACTGTGGCTCCGCTGAGTTTCGCCATCTGGAGTGTGCACAACCCGACTCCTCCAGAGCCGACTATTGCGACCGTATCGCCAAGCTTCACCTTGCCGACTTCCCTGACGGCGTGGTAGGCTGTTGAGCCAGCGTCGGCGAGTATCCCAGCCTCATACGGCACCTCGTCGGGCAACTTGACAACTCTTCTTGCAGGAGCCTTGGCATACTCTGCGTACCCGCCGTCGGTCGTGAAGCCAAACCGGCTGAAGTCCGGGCTCACACATAGGCTCTCCCGTCCCCGCAGGCAATAATAGCATTCACCGCAACTGAAGTAGAAATGAATGAGCACCCTGTCACCTACCATGACCTCCTCAACTTCTCTTCCAACCTCAACCACGTCTCCGGCCGCCTCATGCCCCATGATCTGCGGTATCTTCCCAGGCTTGATCAGACCCTCATCTATGAAGTGGAGGTCGGTATGGCAGATCCCGCAGACCCTTACCCTGACGAGAACCTCTCTTGGAGATATGCTCGGCCTATCAACATCCTCCACTAGGAGTGGCTCGCCCACCCCGTAAAATCTCGCTGCCTTCAAATCACATCAAGAATCAGGATGAGGCTATTCCGGTGTTAAAGGTATCTGACAAACATGATACGCGCTTCGGAACATTTTTAATGAGTTTTATATGCTATTGCTGTTTAAAGTCCAAGACCAAAATCTAGGGTGGGACTGTTGAAGACCAAGTACAGCAGGAAAGATGCTATGGAACGTGCTTATGAGTTGGGATTTAACTTCGAGAGAGAATATGGAAGTTGCCCTCAATGTGTCTTTGCTGCGGTGAACGAGGTTTTGGGAGTTGAGACTGGTAGTGTTTTCAAGGCAATCGACGGCCTTGCCGGAGGACTGGGCCGTTCAGGCAACGGTACGTGTGGAGCCCTTGCAGGTGGTGTGGCATCGATAAGCCACAGATATGGCCGTGAAGAATTTAGGAACCTAGGGCAAAGAGAGAAATGCATGGAGCTGGCCAAGAAGCTTCACGATAGATTTATGGAAGAATTTGGAAGCATCGTCTGCAAGGATGTTCAGAAGAAGATTATGGGAAGATCCTTCAATTTCTGGGACCCAAAGGAACGTGAAGAATTCGATCGTGCAGGAGGACACACAGACAAGTGCCCAGATGTTGTGGGAAAAACTGCGAGATGGACCGTAGAGATCTTACTTGAATAGAAGACTCTAATCGACTTGGCAAGCCTCATTCTCACCAACATCAG
>Ga0116202_10000786_pt1 | contig 18042 bp, 16 predicted proteins | sample LakKivw325mmetaG_FD_94479 | JGI IMG/M metagenome (GOLD analysis project Ga0116202, IMG submission 94479) | Anoxic lake water microbial communities from Lake Kivu, Rwanda to study Microbial Dark Matter (Phase II) - Lake Kivu water 325m metaG | ecosystem: Environmental > Aquatic > Freshwater >...
CTCCTGACCTGCATCCGCCGGAAGCCTCGCCGCTACACCGCACCGCTCATCGCCGTCCCGATGGTCAAGTTCCGCAAGCTGATGATGGCGCTGGGCGCCCGCTAGTCGGCGACCGCCGGCCTTCTCAGCTTCATCCCCGCCGATGCCGGAAAGGATGAAGGCGGAGGGATGAAGGATGAATACAGGAAGCGGACGTCCAATCCACAGACTGCACCGATTAAGGAAGATTCCGGGAGTTCCTCCTCCAATCCGCACCACAATCATGCAACAATGTCGTTTCCGCGACGATGTCTCCAATTCCCGCCTCTGTCCCGAGATCGCCAACTTCGGTCGGGGCACCGCCTCTAACTTCATCCGTGTTCATCAGTGTCCATCCGTGGTTCCATTCGGTTCGAATTTCAGCCGCCGATACACGCCGATTAACACCGATGGGCGGCCCGGGTTCGGAACCATATCTGCGTTCATCTGCGTTCATCGGCGGTTCCATTCGGTTTGGTTGCTGCCGCCGAGGCCGCGCTGTGAGAATCCGTGAAATCTGTGGATGCCTTTCCGGTTTCATCCCTCGCCTGATGCTTTCGTGGTTCCGATGCGGCTCCGGGACCGCCCCGTCGGTTTGACATCATCGCCGGCCGCCCTAGAATTCTCTCGATGGCCGAGGCGGCTGCGCCGTTGACGAGTGTCCCTGACCGGCGGCACTCGCGGCGCTGGCGTTGGGTCCTCGCCGTCCCCCTTCCCGTCGCGTTCGCCATTCTCGGCTTCTTCATCAACGTCATCGGCCTCATCTCGCTGCTTCTCGTCGCGCTCGGCCTGATTACGCTGATGCTCATCGCGCTGACGCTGGCGGTGATGTTCGCGCTCAGGGCTGCGAAGCTGAGGAAACGTCCCGTGTCCGCAACCGCACTGCTCGTTCCGGCGCTTGCGCTGCTGTGCGGCCTGTGCGGCCTCGGAGCCGGCTACTTCGGCGGGCCTCCACCGGTGCCGGCAGAACCAGCGAGTAGCAGTAGCGAACTGGCGTACATCTGCACAACCGACCAGGGCGACCGCATCACGCTCCGCTGGCTGCGGTCCGGCCGCGATTCAATCCGGCTTGCCCGCGTTCTCGACATGCAGCGGTCAGGGCTCATCAACGGCCCGGTCGACCAACTCCGAGCGGCGCTGGTGCTTCAGCACGGCACCGACTCGATGCACTACCGCCTTGCGCACGAACTGGCCAAAGCGGCTTATGACAACTGGGTGGAAACTCCCGAGCAGACCAAGGGCGAGGCGGAGTGGTTGATGAAGGCAACGTACGACCGCTGGATGACGTCTCTCGGCAAACCGCAGGTGTACGGAACGCAGAAGGAATTCAACATTGGCTTCTAGCGGTGTGCTGCCGGCGCTGTTCGCCGACACGCTGATGTTCCGCGTCGCGGGACGCCACATTGTGTCGACGATTATCGGCAATCGGCGATTCGGGTCTAGCGGCGAGGGTAAACTCGCGGTCAAGGATGAACTGAATTCCCTCAGCAGAGGCCTGTTTGAGAACTGAGCAAGCACATGCCGGAAGCATGGTGCACAGCACTTCTGGTTGGGAACTCAAATGGCACGGGCGCTCCGTGCCAAGGAGGTAACATGGAACCTGACGGTACAAGGCAAACCCGCCTGCGGTTCTGGCTGGCGGTATCAGCGGTCGTTCTGGGTCTAGTGCCATTGACAGCGATTGGGCAGCATGGGGAGCTGGTTCTCCCGTCTTCCACACCGAAGCACGTTGTGGAGGCGGCCAGGAGACTGGTGGAAGCTGCCGATGCCCCGCGCATCGATTCCATCGTACCGAACACCGGGTACCCTGATGAGAGAGTCACTGTCAGAATCTATGGCGTGAGTCTTGTCGGGGCCGGGTTTAAAGTCGGGGTCATGCCGGAGCACCCAACGGCCTACCATGGTCAGTCGCCGTCGGTCAGGTCAATCACCGACCGGGAAGTACGCATTGGTCGGACCATACGCTCACCGTTGACGCTCGTGGCCGACGGCGGATGTCTTCAGGCCGACATCCAGATACCTGCCGATGAACCACGTGGCGAGCGCGAGGTCGCCATACTGGTGAACGGCGAACCGCTCGGCCCGCGCGGGTCTTTCACGGTGCTTGGCCAAGCCGAGCCCGACATTGCCCTGTCAGACGCCCATGCGCGGGTTGACCGGTCCGGCGAGACGCTCTTCACCGGAGCGCAGGTCAGGAATATCGGCAAAGGCGCTTCGTCGGTCGCGAATCTGCGCATCTTCTGCGGTGCCGCCGGCGACCCCAAGCATCTCAAAGTGCCGGCGCTGAAACCGGGAGGACGATGGGAAGCCAATCAGACCCTGAAGCTCATGCCGGATTCGAGGAAACCCGTCGATACGGTCTTCTTCACGGTTGAGAGCCGCGGCGACGGCGAAGGGAGTAACAACCAGGCGATGGCCGAGTTTCAGCTCGTCCTGCCCCGGCCGGACCTGAGGGTGGCCGGTCTCTCGCCGGAGTATGACGTCGGCAACAATCGCATGACGCTGCATGTCAACATCGCCAACGATGGCGACGCTGCCTCCAGCACGGTCACCCTGAGCATACGAACCAGCGCGCCGGCGTTGCCGGGCAGGACCGAAACCTCCACGGCCGTCGCGCCGCATACGGCCGTGGACAAGCAGGTCCAGTTTCACGTCCCCGCGAACTTGTGGGGCACGAGAGTCCGGTTCGATGTCGAGGCGCTGCCGTCGGAGAGCGAGGTGGAACTCGACAACAACCGCCTCTCGACCGAGCTCGTTCTCCCGGTTCCCGGCGCACCACCCCGGCCGAACCTGGCGCTTGCCGCTCCCGGCTGGGCTTATGAGGAAAGCGCCCGGACGCTCAGCTTCTGGGTTACGGTGCGGAACCTCGGGGATGCCGACGCCGGCCCGGCCACGCTGGAGATGTCAGCGGCGGGCACGGGACTCGCCGGTCGCGCCGAAGTGCCGCCCCTGCGGAAGCATGACGCCAGCGTATGCACGCTCCGGGTTGCTGTCCCGAAGGGCGTGACCGGCGAAATGGAGCTGGTCGCGCGGGTCGTGCCGGACAGAAGCACCGGGGACTCGGACCCGGCCGACAACACCGTGTCGGTAGCCGCCCGCATACGTGTCACTGCGGCCGCCCCCGCCGCGCCCATTCTGCCGTACGTCCTGGGCGGCGGTGCGGCTGCTGTCGTCGCCGCGTGGGCGGCGCTGCGCGGCATCGCCAGGCGCGGTCGCGGGCCCAGGACCGCCCGGACGCCACCTCCGGAAGCGCGGCCGGAAGAACCAAAGATGGCGGAACCGCCGACGGAAGCCGCGGCCGGAGCCGCCGGAGTGCTGGGCAAGAAGAAGCCGGACCAAGTCTACTTCACCGTCACCGCGCCAGCCGCGGTCGCACCGAAAGCCCGCTTCATCGTCAACCTGTGGGCGCACCTCGAGGCCCAGCGCAAGGAAGTCCTGAAACGCGCGCGCGAAGCCCGGCCCGACACCAGACTGACCGCCGCCACCGAGGGCGCGCTTGCCATCGAGCCCGACACCGACCTCGACGTCCGCCTTGAGATAGATGACTGCTCGGTCGAACCCGGACAGAAGACGATTCACTGGACCGGCGCCATTGCCGGTGCGGGCTTCGTGGCGACAGTCAACGAAGGCGCGGCCGAGGGCGAGAAGGTCGGCACTGCCTTTGTGTACGTCAACGGGATAGAACGGGCGAGTGTGCCGTTCATGCTCAAGGTCGGCCGCGAGGCCACGGCTGACGAAAGCATTCTGGCATCGGCTCGCGCATACGAGAAGGCCTTTGCTTCATATGCGCACGAGGACGTCGATGAGGTCCTGCTGATTATTCGCGGGCTGCAGCACGACTGTCCGCATCTGACAATCATCCAGGACGAGGCCGCAGCCAGCTCGGGCCGGATCATGTGGGCGAAGTTGCTCGAAGAACAGATACTGGCGTGCGACGTGCTCTACCTGTTCTGGTCCAGGGAAGCTGCTAAGTCCGAGTGGGTGAACAAGGAGTGGCGATTCGGCTTCGAGAAGAAAGGCCGTAGATTCATCGACCCGCTCCCGCTCGACCGGACCGACCCTCCGCAGGAACTGGGCCCGTGGCAGTTCAAGGACAAATGGCGAACCCTCCGGGCCGGGGTCATCGCCGAGCGCGAGAAGGCAGAAAAGACCGGCTGACGATGTCAGGCGCGAGCGGAACTACGGATTTGCGGGTACTATAGGCAACCAGGGAGGCATAGCATGCAGTTCTTTCTTTCTTTGCTGCTGGTAGTTCAGACCATTGATTTCGTATCGTCCGCGGTGTATTCGGGCGCGGACCGCAAGCTGGTCGTTGTTGGCAACCGGCTCTACTCGGCCTGCGAACGCGGGGTGGACATCTTCGACATCAGTGCGCCGGAATCCATCCACATGCTCGGCCACTACGACACGCCGGGCATCGCCAACGGCGTGGCGGTGCAGGACACGTTCGCGTGCGTCGCGGACAACTACAACGGCCTGCTGGTGCTTTCGGTTGCCGACCCGACGCGCCCCTACCTCCTCGGCCAGACGGCCATCAGCAGCGTCACCGACGTCGTGGTCAGGGACACGTTCGCCTATGTCGGCGGCAACGACCTGATGGCGTACAGCATCGCCGACCCGTCCGCGCCGCGCCGCATCAGCGCGCTCTCCGGCTTGAGTACGTACCGCCTCGCGGTCTACGACACCTTCTGCTACGTCGCCTCGCAGTCCGGGCTCATCGCCGTCAGCATTGCCAGTCCCCGCACCATGCGCGTGCTCGATACCCTGCCGACGAGCTGGCTGCGCGACGTGGAGGTGGCGCGCGGCTGCGTCTTCTGCGCCGGCGACACTGAGCTGCTCGTGTATGACGCAAAGACGCAGGCCCGCATCGGCGTTTACGACGCCGGCTACCTGTCGTTCGGCGTCGGCGTGGGCGACAGCCTTGCGCTCATCTGCCGGGGCCAGCAGATGGACGTCCGCGTGCTCAACATCTCAAACCCGGCAAGCCCGGTCTATCGCGGCAGCTTCACCGCCCAGAACGGGCCGCAGGACGCCGCGGTAGCAGGCAAATGGGGATTCACCGGCGTCTGGTCGCGCGACCTGCTCTGCACCGACCTGTCGAACCCGGCGGCGCCGAGCGTGCGCGGTCGGGTCTTCCGGCCGGGCGAGCTGAACGGGGCCTGGCGCGACGGCAACCTGGTCGCGACCGCTGACCGATTGTACGGCCTGAGCGTCGTGGACGTGACCGACATCGAGCACCCGGTCGAGCGCGGCAACTGCACGCTCTCCGGCTATCCGCGGCGGCTGGTGCTGCGCGACACTGTCGCCTACGTCGCGAACTACACCGGGCTCGCCTGCGTCGGTCTCTCGAACCCGGACCAGCCGCACCTGCTCGGACAGGTGACAATGTCCTACTACAGCTACAAGGTCACGCTCAACGACACCATCGCGTATGTGGCCGAGCGCGAGTGGAACCCGTACCACGGCAACCTCCACTGCGTCAGCGTGGCCGACCCGCGCAACCCGCGGATTCTCGGCACCTACTCGACCAACGGCGGCGGAGTCGAGGCCGTAGCGCACCGGGTCAAAGACTTTGCCTATGTCGTATCGCAGGGCTGGAACCTGAACGAGTTCGCCATCGTCGACGTGCGCGACCCGTCCGCGCCGCGCCGCATCTCGGGCTGCAACACCAACGGCTACCCGGTTGACGTCGACGCGGCCGGCGACTACGCGTTCGCGCTAATCACGAGCCCGAACCAGCGCATCGAAGTGATATCGGTCGCGGACACGCTCTCGCCCGCGGTGGTGGCGGAGTATCCGCTCACCAACGGCGTGATTGCCATGTACATCCGCGACCCGTACCTGTTCGTCAGCTACTACTACTACGGCATCGAGGTCTTCGACATCTCCAACCCGCTGAACATGGTCTCGCTCGGCACCTACAACACGACCGGCAACTCCTTCGGGGCATATGTTGACGAGGACCTCTACATCTACCTCGCGGACGCGCACTCGCTCCAGATGCTCAAGTTCACGCCCACCGGCGTCGAGGAAAGCCCCAAGCCGCAAGCCTCAAGCTTCAAGCTCGCGCCGACCATCGTGCGCGGCGTGTTACGCCTGCCGCGGGACATGACCGAAATGTCTGACATTTCGGGTCGTGTCCCAAGGCCCCCGCGTGTAACCCTGTTCGACGCGGCCGGGCGCAGGGCGCTGGCGTGCGACGCCACTGACGGAACCGTGGACCTCCGCGGCCTCCCGGCCGGAGCCTACGTCTACCGTCTCCAGTCCGGTGGACGGACTTTGGCCGGCAAGTTCGTCATCCCGTAGCCCGCGCCTCCCGTCCTCGCGGACGCAGCCGCCGCGGCTGATTCCATCTCGCGGACCCCGGCGCACCCGCGCCCGAAGCCGGGATGGGGGTGTGCTTCAATGGCAATACACAACATTCAGTCATACGGACTCTAATGGTCATTGGTGCTTGACTGGACACTGGTAACTGGAAACTGGCTCTTGGTACCTCGCGGCCTTCGGCCGCGTCACATCTCTCATCTTGCATCTCTCATCTTGCATCTAACATCGTCCCTCCGCCCTCCGCCGTTTTGGCTTTTGCCTTTTGGCTTTTGGCTTCTGACTTGACTCTGCGCTCTAGCCTCTAGCATCTAGCTTCTGCCTTCGTCCCTCCTCTCTCTCGATCCCTCTTCTGACCAACCGCCAAGGACGCCAAGCCCGCCAAGGTCCGAACAGCACCATCCACAGATTCCACAGATTCTCGACCGAACACTCTGCCTTCTTCCTTCTGGTTTCTGACTTCTGTCTTCGTCTGGCCCTCATCCCTAGCCCCCAACCCCTACTCGGGGACAACCGCCAAGAGCGCCAAGCCCCGGACACTCGATCCCTTGATCTCTTGATCCCTCGATCCCTTTCTTTCTCGGGCCCTGCAGATGACTCGCCGAATTGCCGTGCAGGTGATTCACCGGGGAATCCACCAGACAGCTCATCAGATTGCCTGGGAGATTGTCTGCGGAATTCTCCTCCAGGTGATTCTCCGCGCGGTCTGCACGATGGTCGGCGGAATTGCCGACACGGCGGTCTTCGGGATCGCAGAGAGGACTCTCGGGCAGATGGTCTGCCAGGCGGTCGGGAAGACAACACTCCACGCGGTCCAGCACGCAATCCCGGAAACGACCTGCCTGACTGCCCTGCAAATGGCTTGCACGATAGCTCACCAGATAGTCCGGGGCACGGGATAGGGGAGGTTTGAGAACTCCCGATAACTAATCACCAATGACCAACTTACAGGAGCTCGGGGGCGGATTTGCAGGGGACATATAAGAAACCAGCCGTCGAGCAGCCCTGACTGCAAGCGGCAGAGGACTGACATCATCACGCATTCCGTCGCAGTTCCACAAAGCCTTGCCGTGCCGGTGAAGGCAACGGCCAGGGCAGCGACCAAGATGGGGAATGAGGGACAGTCACCTATCAGGACCAGCGCCAGGCGCCGGTGACTTGGCCGGCGGTTCCTGACGCGCCCGCCATTTGATACGCGCATCGATATCTTTCTCTACTAGCTGACCGCGTCCGCCAGGCGGACGGAAGAGCCCGAATCGGCTAACCCCATCGCGCTGACGCGCGAGCTAACCAGCCCAAGCTCAAGCACAAGCCCACGGCAGTGACCAGGCGATTCATTCTGGATTCTAGAGATTCCAGATTGACGCGGCCCAAGGCATTTTGGATTTACGATTTTAGATTGCTGATTGGCGGAGCGGGCGGCAACGCATTTCAGATCGATGATTCTGGATTGTAGATTGGCGGAGCGGACGAGCGGCGGGCAGCGTGCGTGGCTCAGCAACTGCAGAGTTCGCGGCGGCGGAGCGTCTCGATACCCTCGCGGACCAGCCAGATGCCGATGAATCCGCCGACGACCGGGTCCGCCTGCCAGAGTCCGAAGAGTCGGTTGGCAAGCAGCCCGAGCAGTAGTGCCGCCGACATGAAAGTGCAGGCCAGCGTCTGTTTGGAGTCGGCGACAAGGCTGTGGCTGCCGAGCTTCCGGCCGGTCCGCCGCTTGGCTATGAACAGCACTGGCATGATGATGAGCGATGCCGTGGCGACGATGATGCCGAACAGGCTTGGCTGCGGGACCTCGCGTTCAACCAGCTTCTTGGCGGCTTCGAAAACAATGTAGGCGGCGAGGATGAAGAACGACCAGCCGACGAGCTTGACAGCCTTCGCTTCGACCTTCTGTTCCTCCGATTCGGTCAGGCCACGCTGGCTGAATCGCCAGATCATGACCCCGCCGGAGATGGATTCGATGAAGCTGTCCATACCGAACCCAACCAGTGCGATACTGCCGGCGAGCGCGCCGGCGGCGATTGACGCGATTCCTTCAAGCACGTTGTACCCGACGGTGAAGTATGAAAGCAGCAACGCCCGACCGTGCAGGTTCTCGTCGTGTTCGCGGCAGGCACACTTGTCAGCCATATCCATAAGTATCGAGCCCCGTCCACCCCTGTCAAATGATTATTGACGCGGCCCAAGTCATTTTGGATTTACGATTTCGGATTGCCGAGACCGCTAACGGCTTGCGGCCAACGGCTAACGGCCACGGTCGTTTATCGTTCCTTCGTACATCGTTGGTTCGTCCGGGAACGATGCGCTGTCCGACAGGGACCTCAGAGGTCAACGATGTACGCACTGTCAGACAGGGGCCGTTGAGGCCAATCTGCCGAGCCAACGAGTTGGAGCGGTAGGCAGTGAGCTGTGGGCCGAGAGCGGACAGTGTTGGTTGGCCTCAGCGGCCTGACAGTGCGAAGGATTGGCGGTCGCGGCGGCGTGGGCGGGACTAGGCCGTGAACTTGTCGTAGTAGTCGACGCGGCCGATGCCGAAGGGGAAGGTGGCGACAAGCCGGTGTTCTTCGTCCGGCTCGATTCGGAGCATCGTTACCGAGTCAACAACGCCGAGTGAGCGGCCAAGGCGGTTCGCTTCGGCCAGGGCCCAGGGGCGCTGGCGCGCGTCGGTTACCCGGCCGAGCCAGACCTGCGGTTCGTAGACCGGCGTGTCGGTGAGCAGCGAGAGCGGTTCGGCGCCGACCATGGCCTGGTGGAGGTGGATGAGTTCGTCCCGGCCCTCTTCGATTTCGAAGAAGAGCCCCTCGCCCCGTTCGACGCAGCGGGTGAAAGAGATGGCAAGCGGATGGAGTTCGCGCCGGACCCGGCCGACATGCTCGGATACGTTCTGGATTTCGTCGAGGGTAACGGGCGTAAACGGCAGTACGACCGGGATATACGGTCTGACCCGGTAGTACCAGGTAGGAAACTGCTCTCGCAGGTCCTGTATCTGCGTCTCGCTGTCCAGCTTCGGGAAGGCCACGACGCAGTACTGTGCCGCCTTCACGCTCTAATTGTAGCAATATCATGGGCTTTGGCAATAGTGGAATGACTGCGGACGGCCGGTTGTAGATAGAGTTGTGCCGGTGCGGTCCGCGCAGAGCACCGACACTGTAACGCCTCCTTGCGGTTTGCGAAGAGGACAGGCCCGGCTGCGTCATTCCCCCCGGCGCAGCCGGGCGTCTCCTGATTTGACAGCAGGAAACGCAGCCCCATAATCTCTCGGATGAAGAACCGTTGCCTGAGCATCGCCGGCCTCGCGGCGGTGCTGTTGCTCGCCGGTTGTGCCGTACGCACCGGGGTCCCGATCGTGCACATTACGCCGATCGGGCGGCTGGTCATTGCCCAGGACAGCAGCACAGCGTTCCCGACGATTGCTGCCGCGCTCGACTCGGCGCGAGACGGCGACACGCTGTTTCTGATGCCGGGTGAGTACCGCGAGGTCGTGGATATCGCCCGGCTGCGGCACATTACGTTGCTCGGGGCCGACCCGGCGACGACTATCATCAACGCCAGCGACGCGTATGCGGCAATCACCCTGCGCACCGACAGCAACCGCATCTCCCGGCTCACGATACGGAGCGCGGACTCGCATGGGATATGGGTGAGGGATGGGCAGCAGTTCATCGACCACTGCCTGATTGCCGACAACGGCGACCGCGGCATCTACCTGAGTTCAATGGCCGGCCGCGCGTTCGCCGTAATCACTCATTGCACGATATTGGACAATGGCGAAGTCGGTATCCACGCTGCCCGGGACGATTCCAGTACGACGATTACCGACTGCATCATCGCGTTCAACCCGCGCGGGGTTGTGACCGACCAACCCGAGGGTAGAATCGTCGTGCGGCGCAACTGCACTTTCGGCAACGGGACAGACTTCGACCGTGTCGTTCCCGGTGACAGCAACTTCGTGAAAGACCCGCTGTTTGTTGACCCCGAGAACGGTGACTTTCGACTCGAAAAAGGCTCCCCCTGCATCGGCGCGGGCAGCGGTGGAACCAACCTTGGGGCGTTCTAACTAGCGGACAATAAAAGTCTTAGGCTGATTCCAGCCCTTCGCTGGGCCTGCGTAGGTGTGCGGAAATGCTACATCCAAGGGGGTATTGGCAGCTAACCGATAGTGTTTCAATGACCTAGCTATGTGGACAACTCAGGGCTGTTGGCGCCCGCGCGGGCCAGGGTGCGTAAGTCATTGAATCTCATGAACTAAAGACCTCCACTTCCCTGCTTGACAACACGCCTTGGGGGGTCTATCCTGATTTGGCGGCGTGATTCGTCTGGAATCAGCAATCTGCTGCCGAGAGCGAATTAGAACTGGGACCGGCCGACTGATGGGTCCCGACCGGTTCTGCTGTGAGGTAGTTTCGCGGCATATGCGAGGAACCATCGCCCTCCTTTGGAAACGCCCCGGCTCATTGAGCCGGGGCGTTGGCTTGCAGGGCTAGTATCGCCGGTTCTGCCGACTGTGTGCACGGCAGGACGCCCGCAGTCGCGCAGCTAACTCTGGCTGGCGGCGAGCTGCATCTCCAGCTCGCCGTCTTCGGTCCGGTAGCGCACCATTCGATGCGCCCCGGTCTTCTCGTACCACACCGTGACTTTCTGAGAGCCGAATTGCAGGAGCAACTTCGTGCAGTTGAAGTTGCCGGCCGGCACCCGCACCGCGTCGTCACCGATGAAGCTCAGGCGGCAATCCAGAGTTGCCGCGCCGGCCGGGAGCCCCATCGGACTGATGATGCGGATGTCGATCGGCTGACGTCCCTGAACCCGGATGACCCGGCCAAGCACAGTGAGTTGGTCCGCATCGTAGGTGCGCGGGCCGAACGGCAGCATCTGCTGCTGCTGGTCGCCCTGGGCGTAGGCGGAAACGGCAACCGCGCTGTCACCGTAGTTGGCCGCCGTCGCCGCTATGTCACTGCCGGTCTTGATGAATCGGAATGTCGTGAGCGGCACCATGCTGTCCCGCGTAACGAAGATAAGCGATGAGTCGGTGGTCTCCTGCGCGCCGTCGCGGGTCTTCGCCACCAGTTCAATCCCGTACGACGGCCTCTCGCGGTACGTAACGTGCTGGATGGTCATCGTGAGCAGGCCAATCTGGCGGCCGGCGCTGAGCAGCGTATACGCGGTCACCTCGCCGTCAGGCAGGACCGTTCCGGTCAGCGTCATGCCTGAAACCGGGCTGGTGCGACCGCAGCCGCCCAGGAAGAGAGCGAGCAGGATGAGATACGACAATAGCTGCTTCATCAGTACGACCTCATGCCGAAAACACGGCAGGGTTAAGGAGCCGGTCAGAATATAGCGGCAGCCCCGCGGGTGTCAAACGAGCGAGAGCCACGTGCCCGCCCGGCTTGACCGGCGAACCCTGCCTCGTATACTGACTCAATGAAGGGCATCCGACTCGAACCCGCCCGCTGTCTCCTGGAGAACTTCACCCATACGGAGCTGGCACGTATGGTCGAGCATGCCCGACTCGACATCGCCCTGCCGCGCAGCCGGGCTGCGCTGGCCAACAAGATGACCCGGCACCTCGACCTCGACGAGATAGTCGAGGAAATCCATCACCTCTTCCCGTCCCGGCAGAGCGCTAAGCGGCACGCGGCGGACGCAGTACGGCTGGACGAACTCCCACCGCTTCACGGCGCGGCTACAATCCAGGCCTATTCGCGGTCGAGGCCGCAACTCGGCCGGGCCCTGCTTGCCCGGAGCCGGGACTGCATCGCGCTCGGGTTCAACAGCACGCCGCTGTTTCTCGAGAACCGCTGGCCGGTTATTGTCCATGCCGCCGGGCTTGTGCCGCTCTCGCGGCTCTACGCGGCCTTTGTCCGGCCGGGCCGGCTTCATCCTTCGGCCGAGGCCGCGCCGCCCCGAACCAGGCCGTATCTGCTGGACGAAGGCGACTACCAGCTCCGCAACGGGCGCCTCCGGTTGGAGCTTACCCACGCCGGCCTGATATCGTTCAAGGTGACGTTCCTGCGCGAGCGGCCTCCGGCCGGCCGGCCCGAGTACCTCTTCGAGCCCATCGTCTAGCCCTGAGGAGTTAGCAGTTAGTGGGTTAGGGGTTAGGAGTCTTCCTGCTCCTAACTGCTCACTGCTAACCGCTAACTAGGGATGCTTGGGCTTCTTGTCATCGCCGTCGCGCCGGCTATCGCGCTCTTTCTTTTCTTCTACATCCGTGACCGCTACCGCCGGGAACCGGTTGGCGTAATGCTCGTGACGTTCGCCCTGGGCGCCGCTTCGCTCCTGCCCGCGGGAATCACGTCCTTGTCGCTTCAGAAGCTGACCGGCTGGAATTCGAGTACGCCCAACCTGCTTCACGCGTTCCTGGGCGCGATGATTATCGTCGGTCTGGTCGAAGAAGGGGCGAAGTTCATCGTCGTCCGGTTCTATTCATACCACCGCCCGGAATTCGACGAACCCTACGACGGAATAATGTACTCGGTGATGGCCGCACTCGGCTTCGCCACGCTCGAGAACGTCATCTACATTGTCGCCAACGGCGCCGGAACCGGCTTCATGCGGGCACTGCTGGCGGTGCCGAGCCACGCCTTTGACGGCGTGCTGATGGGCTACTTCCTCGGCGAGGCCAAGTTTGCCCGCAGTGACCGGCACGGCAACTGGCTGTCGGCCCTTGGCTTCGGGCTGGCGGTTGTCGCCCACGGCCTGTATGACTTCATCGTCTTCGCGCTCGACAAACGGCCGCTCATGGTGCTGAGCCTGCTCACGATGGGAGTTCTCTTCTGGGTCATCTTCTTCAAGGCCACGCGGAAGCTCTCAGAGCAGTCGCCCTACAAGCATCCTCAGCTTGCCTCCCTCCACCGCGGCGCGGGCGCAGACGATCAGACCGCAGACCAAGCCACCGACAGCGAGGACCCGAAGCGGCCGAACTGACCGGGGTCCGACGTTCTGCCTTCTGTATCACAATCATGCAACAACGTCGCTTCCGCGACGATGTTTCCGATTCTCGCCTCTGTCCCAAGGTCGCAGTTTTCCAGTCGGCTGCTGTCTTCGGAGCACTTTGACCTTTGACCTTTGCACCTTGACCTTTGAATTGCGCGTCCTACGCGCTCTGTGCTCTAGCTTCTAGCTTCTAGCTTCTGACTTCGGCTGGGCAGCGGCCCGCGAAAACTCCTCGATGGCCGCGTCCGACAGCGGGTGATTGCCGAGGCCAAGCAGGACGTCCATCGGCAGCGTGAGGTGGTGCGCGCCGGCGAGGAACGCCAGCGTCGCCTCTTCGGCTGACTTGATGCTCGCGGCCAGAATCTCAACCGGCTTGCCGGCTGCCTTGACCACCGCCGCCATCTCGGAAACGAGCTTGACCCCATCGCCCAGCAGCCGCGTGGCCCGGTTCACATAGGGTATCACGTAGCGAACCCCGGCCTCGGCCGCGATGAGCGTCTGCGCGCCGCTGTAGACCGCGGTCGCGGCGCACGGGATGTCACTTGCGAGCCGGGCGATGAGGGCCATGTTCTCGGTAGTAGCAGGTATCTTCAGAACCACTTTCTCGGGGCTGATGGCGAAGAACTCGCGTCCCTCGCGCTCCCGCTCAACCGGCGTCTTCGCGGTCACCTGATAGAACACCGGCCCCGGCGCAATCGCGCATATCTGGCGGACGATGTCCCGCGGCCGGCCCTGCACCTTCGCCATGATTGTCGGGTTCGTGGTCACGCCGGATAGAAACCCCAGCTCGACCGCCTGCTTCACTTCCTCAATCTTCGCGCTGTCAAGAAATAGTCCCATTGTTCTCCTCTGCTACTGCATCGGCAACTGAAATACTGCCGCATAGCCCCGGTACCTGCCTACCGCGGCGAATCGTCGTCCCTGCTGATACAGGATATCGTCTGAGCCGAAGCGACCTTTTACCGTCCACGTCCGCACACCGCCGCTCGGCGTAACCGCCGTGACGCGGTACGGACCCAGGGGTGGAAGTTTGTCGCTGCTGAACGCTCGGTCGGGCACCCGGGCAAGGGCTATTAGCACGGCGGTGTCTCCGGTCCAGGACAGATTCACGCCGGAGCCTGCTTCCAGTCTGAGCGATGGAAAGGCCGGTTCTCCGTCACCGGTGATGATTGACAGCATCGTAGAGCCCGTCGGCCCCGAGCCGACTCGGCATACGGCGATGCGGCGACTGTCACTCGACCAGGCGGTGAGGATCGAGGGATTGGGGAGAGTTCCCGCGGAGTCAAAGCCCAGAACCAGGTCGCGGCTGGCGGTCAGGTCGTGCAGGCCGACGGAATCTCCGGTAACGATGGCGACCCTCTGCCCGTCGGGCGAGATGGTCGCAACTCGGGGTGTTGACCTGAACATGCTGCCTTGCCAGCGAACTTTCGCCCCGCGGTCGAATACTACAACTCCGCTGTCGGAAACAGCGGCAATCAGCGAGTCTTTGAAGCTGTTCGTATACCATATCGATATTCGAGGCAGCACGCCGAGCACTTTCCCGCTGTTGTCCAGCACGTGAGTCGAATCCGACCCTCTCGCGTCACGGAACCACAGGCCGAAACGGGGAACGATATCTCTCCGGCTCTGAAAGAGCTGCCGTCCCGACCGGTCATAGGCGGTGGTTCCGCCGCGATGATGCACAGCAATGTGATTGCCGTCTTCGGTGACGCTGATGGAGACCACCTGTCTTCGCACCAGACGTCGGTCGTCCCACGAGTCCGGGTAGACGTAGCGCATAAGCTCGGGCCCCGAGTCGGTCAGGAACACGACCGTCTCGCGTACCCACCCGGAGTTGCTGCGCTTCTCGCCCGCCAAAGCACGAACCGGGCGGAAGTTCGGATATTCCTCGCGGTGCCGCCATAGCCATCGGTTGTAGACGGCGACTGAGTCGGTCTCGAACAGCGGCTTGATGGTGTCGGCCGCGACAGCACAGGCACAGAGCGACATGACCAATGTGAGAAGTGACTTCATCGCCGGCAATCCTCCTTCAGAAAAAGCTCCACCGCGTCGCGCCTCGGCATGGACGGTTCGGCGCCCATCACCGTGCAGGCGAGAGCGCCGCAGGCGTTGGCGAAGCATACGGCCTCATCGAGGCCCGCACCTTCAGCGATCCTGACGGCCAGCCCGGCGCGGAACGCATCCCCGGCGCCCGTTGTATCCACGACGTTCACCTTGTGCGCCGGGAAATGGCTGAGAGCGGCTCGGTCGACCACCAGCGCACCCTGCTCGCCGAGCGAGATGACCACACCCCGTCGCGTCTCCGGCAGCAGCACCGCCGCTGCCTCTTCCGGCGTCATCCTGCCGGTGAGCATGTGCGCCTCGATTTCGTTGGGCACAAGGTAGTCGATGGAGAAGTGGTCCAGTGGTCTAGTGGTCGAGTGGGCAGGCAGGCAATTCTGGATTCTGGATTCTCCTTCTGTCCCATGCCTCACCGGCGCCGGGTCAAGCAGGACCAGCGTCTTGTGTTCGTGGGCAATCTGGGCGGCCACGCTCGACGCCGCGACCGGTATCTCGAACTGAAGCATCAGGATGTCCGCAGCCGCAATCGCGTCCGCGGCGGCTTCGGCGTCAGCCGCGATCACCCGCATGTTGGCCCGCGGCGCGGCGATGATGCTATTCTGCCCGCTGGCATCGATTATCGGCGAGGCAATCGCCGTTCCCGCCTCCGGGTCACGGGAGACGAGGCTTGAGTCGATTCCCTCCTGGTCCAGTTTCGACATGAACATGTCCCCGAATGTATCGCGACCTAACCTGCCGACCATTGTCACGTCCGCGTCGAGCCGCTTCGCCGCCAGCGCCTGATTGAACCCCTTGCCGCCGAGGAACATCCCGAAGTCACGAGCGAGCATCGTCTCGCCGGGACCGGGCCGGCGGTCAACCTTGAATACAAGGTCAATCACGAAGCTGCCGACAACACAGACGCGCGGCCGGTCACTCTTCATGCGACTGCGAGAAGCAGCGGCATCAACCGCCGGCGGCCACCTTCTTCCTGTCCTTGAACAGGGCCGACATGATGACGGTGGCGATGCTGACGATGAGCGCGCCCCAGAACGCGGCCCAGAACCCGCGTACGTAGAATCCGACGTGGAACCAGTTGACCGCGATAGACGAGGCGAGCCAGAGCGTGAGGGCGTTGATGACCAGCGTGAACAGGCCAAGCGTCAGGATGATGAGCCCGCATGACAGGAGCTTCAGCAGCGGCCGCACGAGCGCGTTTACGAGGCCGAGGATGACCGCCACGACCGCGTAAATCCACCAGGCGTTGGACGCAACTTCGATTCCCGGCACAATCCACGCGGCCAGGAACAGGGCAAGCGCCGCAATCAGCCAACGGATGACGAGCCTCATGTTTCCTCCTCTGGTCGGCGACGGCAAGCGCGGAAGAACGTCGGCTGCGCCGACCCGGCGCGAAGAACCGCTAACACGATAGAAAGGATACCGAAGTTCCGCCGGCTATCAACCGCCGAACCGGCTACAGGCCGCGGACCCGGACCCGGAAGTCGCGGGCCTCGTCGGGGTCGGTCGCGAGGATATCGGCGAACCGTTCGGCCTTGGCCCGGCGCAGGCAGTAGTTGCCGTTACTGATGACGAGCCGGCCGGAGAGGGTCCACTCGCGCATCAGTTCCTGGTCCTTGTGGAGTTCGACGTACATCGGGTCGTCGCTCAGCGGCTTCATCGTATCGGGGCTGAGCAGAAACCCGATGAGGACCAGCGGCGCGGACCGGAGCGTTATTCTCAGGCCGGGCGGCGTGCCGTTCCGCTTCGGGATTATGTCCACGCCGGTGACATTCCTCCGGTCAAGTATGCGCTGCAGGTCGAGCTCGGGCTCGAACCCAAGCCGGGCCGCGACGACGCCGATGCCGACGTTCTGAACCTCGACGCCGCGCTGGCCGGCCTTGAGCGAGCGGACCATGCGGATGCGGAAGGTCGAGACCTCCTGCGCCTGCACCATCTCGCGGAAAATGACCCAGGTCATGATGGCGGCGAGGCCGTTGCCGCGCAGCCGCTCGCGTACTGCGATGTCCCACAGCACGACGCCCTTCCCCGGCGGGTCGCGCTCGATTGAGACCTCGCCGACACGTTCCCGGCCCTGCGACAGAATCAGCTCGGCGGCGGCGCGGGAAATCCCGGTGTAGATGCCGAACTCCTGACCGGCGAGATTGCCATCGCTGACCCGGATACGCTCGTGGTCGAGCCACTCGAAACACGGGCCGATTCGGCGCGGCCGCCAGATTGTCGTTATGGACTCGTCGACGCGACGACTCAGCTCCGCCGACAGGCGGCTGCCGCCGTTACCTCTGATTGCCACGGCTCAGCCCCTGACTGCCGAGCCGCGGCGCAGACTAGAACTCACACTCATCCAATCTGTGCCCTGCGGGCGCACGGTTTTGATTTCAGACCCGGCTCCAATCCGGACTCCCCGGTAAGCTATCTTCCGGCGAAGCGCGGGATAAAGGACTACCTGATGTCCGGCCCGAAGCGGCATATATGGTATTCAACCCGCGGCCCCTGTCAAATCGGCCCGACATGAACCCGGCCGCAGGAATCCCCGCGCAGCCGGCTCTCAAATCGCCGTCCACGGACTGCGCGGATTCCGCCGCGACGCGGGACGTGACCGGTGCGGTGTCAGGACATAGGTAACAGGTTATTATCAGGACATAGGTAACACTTTGAATGCACGGAGGTGCGAATATGTCCTGGATGGTTCGCGGGCTGCAACATGCC
>Ga0116202_10000787_pt1 | contig 18031 bp, 18 predicted proteins | sample LakKivw325mmetaG_FD_94479 | JGI IMG/M metagenome (GOLD analysis project Ga0116202, IMG submission 94479) | Anoxic lake water microbial communities from Lake Kivu, Rwanda to study Microbial Dark Matter (Phase II) - Lake Kivu water 325m metaG | ecosystem: Environmental > Aquatic > Freshwater >...
AGACGAACTCGAGATTAGGATAGTTGAGGCAAAATCACATTATTGCCGCGCAAAGATAAACAAGATCCTTACCTCTTCACCGTTCCGCGTGCAGCCGCCGTGCAAGTATTTTGAAAAGTGCGGAGCATGTGATATGCAGCACATAGAATACGGCGCACAGTTAAAATTCAAGGAACAGATAGTTAAAGACACAATGAAGAAGATCGGAGGGATCTCTCCGGAAATTGTGCAGCCCGTCATAGGCATGGAAGATCCCTGGGGGTACAGGAATAAAGTGCAGTACCCTGTCAGGGAAATCCTAAATTCTAAATCCAAAATCCTAAACAAATCACAAATTACAAATTCCAAACAGCAGATGGTGGCAATGGGGTATTTTAAGAAAGGAACGCATGAGATAGTTGATATTGATAATTGTCTTGTTCTGCATCCCTTTTTGAATAAGATTTCCAATGCCGTTAAAAAGCTGATAAGCGACTTCAATATTCCTGTTTATGACGAAGACAGGGGCAGCGGTTTGATAAGGCACGTCCTGGCAAGGGTGGGGTTTGCGTCAAAAGAAGCTATCCTGTGCCTTGTGTCTAAAGAAATCAATATCCCCGGGTCAAGAAATCTGGTAAGTGCCTTGACCAAAAGTCTTGAGCAGGAGGAAAAGGAGTTCGGGCTTAAAGGTGTGGCAGTGAACGAGAACCACAGGACCACCAATGTGATCCTGGGCAAAAAGACAAAACCATTGTGGGGGCAGGAAAAGATAAAGGAAAAACTCGGGCCTTTAGAGTTCAAGATCTCTGCCCAGTCATTTTTTCAGGTCAACCCCGTGCAGACTCTCAAGTTATACTCTGTCGTAGAAGACTTTGCAGGACTTAGGGGAAATGAGACGGTTTTGGACCTCTATTGCGGGACCGGTTCAATATCTCTTTGGCTGGCCAAAAAAGCCAAGGAGGTCTGGGGCGTCGAAGAAAATAATTATGCCATTGATGATGCAAAAGAAAATGCCAGGGTAAACGGCATAAAGAACGCATTTTTTAAATGCGGGACTTCAGAAGCTATTATCAGGCAGTTCTTGGACACCGATGCCAAATTTGATGTTGTTGTACTGGATCCGCCGAGATCGGGATGCTCACAGGGGGTCATAGGATCTGTAATTAAACTTAAACCTTCAAGGATTATTTATGTTTCGTGCGATCCTGCCACCCTGGCAAGGGACCTTAAGTTGTTTTCCGAAAAATACAAGACAGTAAAGATCCAGCCGGTGGATATGTTCCCTCAGACGGCTCATATTGAGTGCGTGGCGCATCTATCCAGGTAACATTCTCAAACCTTTTGAACCAGGTCAGCTGCCTTTTAGCAAAATTGCGCGTTTTTTGTTTGATGAGCCCCGTCATTTCATCAAGTCCGTATTTTCCTTCAAGATATCCTATGGTCTCTTTATATCCCAGTGCCTGCAGGGAATTGAGGTCTTTGGTATAACCTTTATCCAGCAAAGATCTCACCTCATCAATAAGACCGTCGCTCATCATTTTGTCGACGCGGGCACTGATGCGGTCATAGAGCAGATGTCTATCCATAGTCAGGCAGAGCAGCCGGAGGGGCAGATGGCCGTCTGCCCTTACCCGTTTTACCTGCAGTTTTGATATCGGCACCCCCGTCTGTTCATACACCTCCAGGGCCCGGACGATGCGTTTTTTGTCGTTCTTATCTATCTTTTTGGCCGCGTCGGCATCTACATCCTGCAATTTCTTGTGGAGGTCCTCGGTCTCCATTTTTGACAATCTTTCTCTTATCTTTTCATTCTTTGCCGCGATAGGGAAGGAGTAGCCGTTGATGAAGGCGTTCAGATATAACCCTGTGCCCCCCACGATCATGGGGGTCTTTCCTTTTTCTCTGATCTCCCGGATAAGACGGTTCGACCTCTGAATAAAATCAGATACGGTCCATTCTTTATCTGGATCAACAATATCTATAAGATGATGAGGAATCTTTTTCCTTTGTTCTTTTGTGGGTTTGGCGGTGCCGATGTCCATATAGCGGTAGACCTGCATGGAATCGGCCGAGATTATTTCGCCGTTGATCTGCTTTGCCAGTTCTATCGAAAGGTTTGTTTTGCCTGAGGCGGTGGGGCCAAAGATCAGAACAGTTTCGTTCATCTCCTTGAATCGCGCAGGACAAGCAGCCTCAAAAGCTGCGCCACGGCCATCGCGGTTGCGGCAACATAGGTTAGAGCGGCCGCATTAAGCACCTTTTTTGCCTGGTTTGCTTCTTCCGCGGACAGATAGCCGCTTTCTGTCATCATCGCATATGCCCTTTTGCTGGCATTGAACTCGACCGGCAGGGTAATAACAGTAAAAACTACCGCCAGCGAAAAAAGGATTATGCCGGCATCCATAAGAGGGCCGATAGCAAAGATCAGTCCGATAAAGAACAGCGGGATGGAAAGCTGCGAGCCCAGGCTTGACACGGGGACCAGGGCAGAACGGAACTTGAGCGGCAGATAGGCTTTTGAGTCCTGGACCGCATGTCCTACCTCGTGGGCCACTACTCCCAGCGCTGCCACGGATGAGCCGCCGTAGACCGAAGAGGACAGGTTAAGGGTCTTGTCCCTGGGGTCATAATTGTCAGAAAGGTGCCCATCCGTCTGTTTAACCAAAACATTCCCGAGGCCACTTCTGTCAAGCAGGTTCTTTGCAAATTGCTGTCCGGAAAGCCCCGAGCCGGACATGACCTTGGAGTATTTTGCAAAAGTGGAGCTGACCTTATACTGAGCGTATAGGGCCAGTATCATGGCCGGGAACAGAAAAAGCAGCGTCCAATCGTGGAACATGATAGATAATTATAACACGGCCTTAATCCCTGGCAAATCCTATCTTTCCTTTAGGTTTTTCCTCTTCCTTTATGATCTGCCGGATGGCGTTGAATATGCTTATGATATCGGCATCGTGGTGCTCATATTTGTGTTCAAGCTCATTCAGCTTTTGTTCAAACTCTTTATTTTTTGAGACCATTTGCCGCAATTTGACAAAAGCCCTCATGATCACGATATTTACAATAATAGCCCTATCGCTGTTCAGGATACCAGATAACATGGCAATGCCCTGTTCTGTAAAAACATAGGGAAAATAGCGTCTGCCTCCGGGTTTTGAGGTCGCAGAATGCGACCTCAAGTTGGGTTCGATACTTTCCAGTAATACAGACTCTTCTTTTGTTAGTTGGAACATAAAATCGGGAGGGAAGCGTTTAATGTTTCTTTTGACCCGTTCATTTAGCCGTTTTGTGGTTACCCCGTATAAGACAGCCAGATCCTTGTCTGTCATAACCTTTAGCCCCCTGATCATGAATATCTTCTTTTCTATGACTTCCGTCGGGACTATCTCCTTGCCGTCGGATTTTTCAACATGTTCCACACCCATTCCCTCCTCAATATGACGATAGTTGACTTCACTCAATCCCTGGCAAATCCGATCCTTCCTTTCGGTTTTTGCTCTTCTTTCATGAGCTGCCGGATTGCGTTAAAAATGACCGTTATGTCTTCATCAATCCGGCCTATCTTATGTTCGAGCTCATGCAGCTTCTGTTCAACTTCCTTATGTGTTGATATTATCCTGCGGAGCTTAACAAAGATCCTCATTATTGCGATATTCATTCGGACCGCTCTTTTGCTTCTCAGTATGCTGGAAAGCATGGCTATGCCCTGTTCCGTAAAAGCGTAAGGAAGTGACCCGCCAAAATACTTTATATGTGGTATCACATTTTGTGATACCAGTGAATCGGCCTCGGATCTGCTGAGCTTGAAAGCGAAGTCATAAGGGAATCTGTCTAAATTCCTTTTTACGGCCTGGTTCAGGGCTATCGTCCTTACCCCGTAAAGCAAGGCCAGATGGGAGCTTAGTATTACCTTTTGTCCCCTGATCAGTAAGATCCGGTTTTCTATGATCTCCGAAGGGACCAGAGCCTTTTTGCTGGGTTTTTCATCATATCCCACAGGTATTACCTCCATTCCCAGGCCATTTTTGCCTTACAAAGGGGATATACAGCAATTCCGGCGCCTGTTTATTGGGATGGGTGAAGGTGGGGTGGGGGGGCAGCAACTTGGTCTTTACCCTCAATCCCTAGCAAACCCGAATTTTCCTTTCGGTTTTTCCTCTTCCTTCAAGATTTGCCTGATCGCGTTTAATATGTTTAAAATGTCGGCATCATGGCGCTCGACCTTGTGCTCGAGTTCGTTAAACTTGCGCTCAAGCTCTTTATTTTTTGAGATCATTTGGCGTAATTTGACAAAGGCGCGCATTATGGCGATGTTTACAATAATAGCCCGATCGCTGTTCAGGACGCCGGATAACATGGCAATCCCCTGTTCGGTAAAGACATAGGGAAGATGCTTTATATGTTGACCTCTTTTAAGAGGAGTTCTACCTCCATTCTTTAAGGTCGCAATTTGCGACCTTAAAGGGTCTTGCATGCCAAGAACGATCTCCGCTTCGATTTTAGACAGCTTTAGCATAAAGTCCGTGGGGAACCTTTTGATGTTTCTTTTTACCTGCTCATTCAATCGTTTTGTGGTTACCCCGTATAGGATAGCCAAATCCTTGTCGATCATTACTTTTAGCCCTCTGATCACGAAGATCTTGTTTTCGATGACTTCCGTTGGGGCCAGTGCCCTACTGTTGTCTTTTTCAACATGTTCCACACCCATTCCCTCCTCAATATGACGATAGTTGACTTCACTCAATCCCTGGCAAATCCGATCTTTCTTTTCGGTTTTTCCTCTTCTTTCATGAGCTGCCGGATTGCGTTAAAAATGACCGTTATGTCTTCATCAATTCGGCCTATCTTATGTTCGAGCTCATGCAGCTTCTGTTCAACTTCCTTATGTGTTGATATTATCCTGCGGAGCTTAACAAAGATCCTCATTATCGCGATATTCATTCTGACCGCTCTTTTACTTCTCAGTATGCTGGAAAGCATGGCAATACCTTGTTCCGTAAAAGCGTAAGGAAGTGCCCCGCCAAAATACTTTATATGTGGTATCACATTTTGTGATACCAGTGAATCGGCCTCGGATCTGCTGAGCTTGAAAGCGAAGTCATAAGGGAATCTGTCTAAATTCCTTTTTACAGCCTGGTTCAGGGCTATTGTCCTTACCCCGTAAAGCAAGGCCAGATGGGAGCTTAGTATTACCTTCTGTCCCCTGATCAGTAAGATCCGGTTTTCTATGATCTCCGAAGGGACCAGAGCCTTTTTGTTGGAATTTTCATCATAGCCCACAATTATTACCTCGATTATTAGGCCATTATTGCCTGGCAAAGAGGATACACAGCAATTCCGGCGCCAGCCTGCCGCGGGTAGGTAAGCTTCCGACTAGCCCTCTGGGGAAAACTGCTAATCCCTCAAAAACCCGATCTTGTATTTAGATCTCTCTTTTTCACGCAGCATTTCTCTCAGTGCGTCAAAAACGATCTTGAATTGGACATCGTATTTCTTCTCCATTTTTTCGATCTTTCTTTTAAGATCGGAGTGGGAAAAGAGCATTTCTCTCCATTTTGTGAATATTCTCATAATTTGGATATTGACCTGGATTGCCCGAGGACTCTTTAACACACTAGATAGCATTGCTATCCCCTGTTCAGTAAATACATATGGCAGGTATTTAATATTGCTGCCCTGTTTTTTCAAGGTCACAATTTGTGACCTTGAATTATAAGCTTCTTCCTTGGTCAGGCGGAACATAAAATCTTCAGGGAACCGCTCAATATTACGCTTAACTGCCTGGTTTAATGACCTGGTCGGCACCTGATATAACACTGCCAGATCCGCGGCAAGCATCACTTTTTTGCCTCGAACATAAAAGATCTTGTTCTCTATTCTTTCTGAAGGGATTAATGAATTTGGCATGGCTCACCCCCTTTTCCCGTGTTTGTAGCAATTTTCCCGCCAGGAGAAGAGGGAGGAGTGTGAAGCTGGAGAAGCCGGTATAGAATATAGGTTAAGGTGTTGGGGCTATCTTGTCGATTTCCTTCATTATTCTGTCTGTTTCGGTAAGCGCTACTATGATCTTTTGATAATGCTCGATGTCCGCGTTGGTTAATTTGCGGCCTTTCCGGTCTTTGAGCCACTTTTGCGCCGGCTGATAGCCGCCTATATAAAAGTTCCACGCGATCTCCGGGACCTTGCCAAAATACTGCTCTTTATTGATGAATACTTTTCCGTCTTTATAAAGGACTTTTTCAACCGTGTCCGGGCCGGAGGCGGGATATGTGGTTATGAATTTATTGACTATGGGGTCTTCAAGCAGATGCAGCCCGCGCAACTGCGCTCCCAATTTAACAAGAGCCTTGAAGGTTTTGGCGTCTTTGGGGTAGGGCACGCGGGGAAAGTCGATTTTTAAGAACTCTTTATACTTTGTCCTGTAGCTTGGCGAATGCAGAACGGCATAAATATAATCAAAAATATCCTCAGGCGAAACCTTTCCGGTGGTCTTTTCTATCTCATCGACTATCTCTTTTTTGAGATTTGGAGTACGGGAGCCGTCTTCGGAATAGAGATAAAGAGGGAAAACTGACATGGAATCACCCGCGGTATCTAATAAATGTCGGTCACTAATTGTGCGAGAAACAAAAAAGTAGCCAGAGCTTAACTGCCTATTTTTAGATGTAAGTTGAAAAGCTATATTATTTTTAAATAAATGTCTCATTATTTCGGATCTAGGTCTTTGAAATACGCCCTCGCTATTAGGAGAATAAAGGGTGTATCTTATATCAAATGGTCTGTAGGAAATTGGAGAGTATTCCCCAATAATATTCTCAATGTCTTTTCTGACTTGAAAAACATTTTTCTGGTTTGTTTGATATTTTTGGGATATTTCCTGATCAGAAAGCCTATCAAAACAAGAACGAAGTTCTTTTATGTCGTCTATAGAATACCTTATTATAAAATCATCTTTTGCAGTAGCAGAACCAGAAGCCCATTTTTGAAAAAGGTTAGGCATGCCAAAATATTTCTTGTATTCATTTTCCGATTCAAAGTCCCTTGCTATAAAAAAGTAATTTGGTTCTGAATAAACAATCTTTTTCCATTTGATACTCTGAATATCGCTTTTGTTGAGCGCTTTAAATTTTTCTTCCCTTGTGCCGTAAAGCTCTGCGTGGTGAACAATCCCAAAACCTTTATTCTTACTCTCTTTACGAACAAATATGGAAATTCCCACGCCCTGTTGAATATCAAATACATTTACATCTTTATTGCCGTCAGGTGCTTTTTCCTTCTTTTTTGAGTTTCCATGGAGATCAAGAATATAGATGTCGTCAAATGTTTCAAGCAGGTGCTTTCTCATCTGTCTGTGTATCGACCCATCTAAAAAAGAGTTGTTTGTTATCATTGCAACAATGCCGCTGCCATTCTTTTCTATAAAATGTTCTGCTAAACGGATAAATTTTATGTAGTCATCTGAAAGTGGTTGAATATTTCTTTCGTTAAGTCCTTTCTTATACTCCTTTATAAGGTTTGATATCCATTCCCCTTTATTTGAAGAACTGACGCTGTACGGAGGGTTTCCGATGACGACCATGATAGGCGTTTTTGTTTTTATGATCATGGCCTCTTTGGATTCCTGGGCGATGCTTTCGGCAAAGCCAAATCCCGTGAACAGGGCTTCCTGCGCGATGCCTTCTTCAAGGGAGTTTGTAAGATAGATGCCAAGTCTGCGGTGAAATTTCCAAAATCCGGTTTCTTTGAAAGCCATGCTTAACTTGAGGTGCGCTATCGTATAAGGGGCCATCATAAGTTCAAAGCCGTGCAGCCTGGGAAGCAGGTCGTTGTGGACATAAGCCGGCCATCTGCCTTTTTGCCCGTTCTTTAACAAACGCTGATAGATGGAGCGGATAACAGCGCTGATAAAAGTTCCCGTTCCGGCGGCGGGATCAAGCACCTGCACGCGGTGAACGCCGGAGGAAGTTTTTGAGGTGTCGGACAGGCCGCCGGAAAGACCGAAATCTTTTTCAAGTATATGATCAACCGCGCGGACGATAAATCTGACTACCGGAAGCGGCGTATAGAAAGCCCCCATCTTTTTGCGCAGCTGCGGATCATATTCTTTTAAGAAATCTTCATAAAAATGTATTACGGGATCTTCGCCCTTTATATATTCGCGCATAAGTTCCGTGACATTGGCGTGAGAAAAAACCTCGCAAAGCTCGTCAACAATGGGCTCAAGCCGCTTATCAAATCTGGGCCCCACAATATGGTCAAAAAAGTCCTGCAGGAGCGGATTCGAGTCGGGAACAAGGTCGCGCGCTTCCTGGCGTGAAAAGGTTTCGGGCGTCTTGTCATTATGTCTTGCCACAAACAGGCCGTAGACAAGCGTCTGCGCGTACATGTCCGCAAAGGCCTCGTGCGTCAGGTCGTGGACAAGAAGTTTTTTGAAAGTTTCATAGAGCTTAAGAATGTCGGCATTCTTTTCGGATTCAATTGAAAGAAAATGCCTAACGTTTTCCCTTATCCTCTGCGCTTTGCCTCCCATTATCTTTGAAAGATGCTCGCCGGATTTGATGGGCTCCTTATGAGAGCGCGCAAAGTCAAGAAGGGTCTTTGAAAGATGCTCGTAACTGCCGGGGATAGGCGTGATGGCCCTGTTTTTTAGGTCGTATTGCGCTATCCTGACCGGCTCACCGTATTTGATGCCGTTCCTGTAAAAACGGAACTCTACATAATCCGTCAGGACCAAATTGGCATACCCGAAATATCTTGCCATCTGTTCGGACTTTTCTATCTTGTCCAGCGAGACGCCGATATCCTTAGTTTCTATATACAAAATGGGGATCTGCCCTTTATGCACAATAAAATCAGGCCGGTTCCCTTCCCTGGCCCTGGGGTCATGGGCTATGCTTTTAACTTTGATCTCGTTAAAGATGTTGTTCAGGAGAGTCTCAAAATCGGAGCGGTAGCCCATCTCACTTGTTTCTTCTCTGGAAAATTTGGCGGAGACGGACCGGACGTATTTATCAAAGGCCTCTTTCATACAGTATATTCTATTAGAATACTTGAGCGGATGCAATGATCGACATGGCGGTTTATAGATAACCCGACCTTAAAAGGTCGGCCCCATTGGGATGGGAAACCGGAGCCGAACCTTTAGGTTCGGGCATTAATGAGTGGCTACTCTTCCTTATCGCTTCTAATATACTTCTTCTCAATCCCGCGCAGAACTTCAAGAACTATAAGGGCGATCAGGGTTGAAACAAGCGAGGCTGAATAAAACCCTGCGCCGACGGCAAGTCCTATCGCCGAAGCTACCCAGATGGAGGCCGCCGTTGTAAGCCCTCTGACGGTTCCCTGCGATTGTATTATCGTTCCGGCCCCAAGAAATCCAATGCCGGTTACCACCTGCGCCGCGATGCGTCCGGGATCTGACCCCGGGAAAGCTAATGACATGTAGATGGAAAGCTGCATAAGAAGGGTCGATCCGACACATACAAGAGTGTGGGTGCGCAGACCCGCGGCTTTTTTATCCCTCTCCCTGACAAACCCGATGACTCCGCCGAGAAAAGCCGAAAGAACAAGCTGCAACCCGATCATAAGTTCATTCATTACAGTTTGAATCCCCCGTGTTTCTTAAAATGTTCCACCAGGCCCCCGTCTGACAGCAGAGTTTGCATTGTGGGAGGAAAAGGCTTTATTTTAATATCCTTGTTCTTTGTTTTGTTCTTCAATATGCCGTTATCAAGGTCGATCTCAAGCTCATCACCGTCAGAAATTTGGTCTGTATCGCATTCGACAAGAGGAAGACCAAGATTAAAACAGTTCCTGTAAAAAATGCGGGCAAAGGATTTGGCTATTACCGCGGAAATTCCCGCGTATTTTATGGCCATCGGGGCCTGCTCGCGCGAAGAACCGCAGCCAAAGTTGGTCCCGGCCACAAGAAAATCGCCTTTTTTAACTTTTGAATAGAATTCAGGGTCCAGGTCTTCCATCACATGCTTGGCAAGTTCATACGGGTCCTGGATCTTAAATTTGTACCTGCCGGAAATAATGTAATCGGTGTTAATATCGTTTTCCTGTTTTAGTTTGCGCGAAAATCCAAGTAGTTTCATATTACAGATATCTCCTGGGGTCGGCTATCTTTCCTTCTATAACGGAAGCTGCAACCGTAGCAGGGGAGGCAAGGAAGATCTCCGCCTTAGTATTTCCCATCCTGCCCTTAAAATTCCTGTTAGCCGTAGAAATAGCTTTTTCCCCATCGGACGGGATCCCGTTATGTGTGCCGACGCACGGGCCGCAGCCTGGGGTTACAAAAACCCCTCCGGCTTCGATTATCGTTTCTACAATCCCCTTCTTCATTGCATCCAAAAAGATCTGTTTTGAAGCAGGGGCAACAATGAGTCTCGAGTTTTTATTAACTTTTTTACCTTTAAGCACGCTTGCCGCGATCTCAAGGTCTTCAAGCCTGCCGTTCGTGCAGGTCCCGATGAATCCCTGCTGGATCTGCGTCCCTTCAACTTCTTCAATGGGCGCAAAATTGTCAACGGTATGAGGTTTGGCAACCATCGGGGTCAGTTTTGAAACATCATATTCCTTTACCTGCGCAAATACCGCATCCTTATCGGATTCTACCCGGGCAGGGGTCCTTTTTGAATGGTTTTTTACCCATTCAAGTGCTTTCTTGTCGGCTCTCATCAGGCCGGACTTTGCTCCCATCTCTATTGCCATATTGGACATTGTAAATCTTGCGTCCACCGAAAGATCGTCTATCGCGCCGCCGACAAATTCGGAAGCCATATAAGTGGCCCCGTCGGCCCTCATATCCCCGATGATCTTAAGTATCAGGTCTTTTGAATAGACCCCTTTCGGCCACTTACCGTTAACCACGAACTGAATGGTCTGGGGGACCTTGAACCAAAGCTTTCCCGATATCATCCCGGCGGCAAGGTCCGTTGAACCTATGCCCGTAGAGAACACATTGATCGCCCCGTAGGTGCAGGTGTGCGAATCTGCGCCTATAACAAGGTCTCCCGGCACCACATGTCCCATTTCCGGGGTTAGCTGGTGGCATACGCCGCAGCCGATGTCATAAAGTTTGATGCCGTATTTTGAAGTGAATTCCCTGATCTTTTTGTGTATGGCAGAAACACCTTCGTTCGGCGACGGACTGCTGTGGTCTATTATGATGGCGATCTTTTTGGGGTCAAATACCCTTTTGCCCCCCATCTTGTTGAACACATCAATCGCAACGCCGGAAGTGCCGTCCTGGCCTATCATAAAATCAAGATCGGCAATGACTATGTCCCCGGCTTTTGCGTCTTTTCCGCTGTGATTTGAAAGTATCTTTTCCGCTATGGTCCTGCCCATTATTTCTTTGCTTTCAGTTCTTTTTTCAGCCGTTTTGCCTTTTCAACGAGGTAGCTGTCAATACTCTTGGCGGAAAGCACTTCTTTTATCAGGATATTTGCCTTTTTTGGCTCTGATATCTCTGCCAGGTCCAGCCTTGCTCTGGCCTGAAGGTCCGCGTCAGCTTCCTTTGTGCCTATCACTCCCATAAAAATACCGGTCGCTCTCGATTTATCGTAGCGCGCCATCCTTCTTGCTATGAATTCCCCCTGGAGAAGTTTTGCTTTTACCGCAAAATAGTCATAGGGCCTTTCTTTGAGCAGTTCTATGGCGCTGTGGCACAGTTGGATCTCTTTGTTTATGTCAAATTTGCCGCTGTATAGTATGCGCTCTTCTTTTTCAACTATTGCCCTGGCCCTGAAATACGGATCGGCCATCTCATCTTTGAGCGCCTTTTCAAAAAGCTTGAGCGCTTCTTTTTCATCCCCCGCTGCTGCGCGCTTGAGGCGGAGTTCGGCGCCGACCACAAGGGCTTTTATGCTGTAAAAATCGCTTTTACCCACAAGAGAAACAAGAGCATTGAACGCGCGCTCCGTATACTCGATGGCCTCATCCACTTCTTTTTTGTTGTCGGACCTGATCGCAAGTTCGGCTTTTCCCACCATGGCGGCCGATCTCAGATAGCCGTAGGCCGCTTTCTCCAGAACATAGTCGTAATGCGTTTTTGCCTCTTTCCAGTCGCCGGGGTCGTCGCGGGTTATCAAAAGGTCGGCCAGGCCGAACCTGATCTCCGAAACATTCATTCCTCCGGTAACATAGCGCAGCATTTTGCGGTACTTGTTTATCAGGCGGTTGAGCTTTTCTTTTGCTCCCACGGCGGCTATTGTGGTCTGGACCAGATGGCTCAAAATAGGCGAAAGAGTTCCTCTCATAAAGCCTCCGTTCTATATATGGGGCCGCGCGGCATTCTTGATAATTTATTCTACATACTGTAAAATTGTATGTCAAATGACCATCCCCGCAAGAAAGCAGGCGCTGGACGAACTGCAGGAAAAGCTCGGCGCCTCATTTTTGGACACGGGAATACTTGATCAGGCGCTTACCCACAGCAGCTTTGGCAACGAACTTCTCCGGCAGGACATCAAGAACAACGAAAGGCTGGAATTCCTAGGAGACGCCGTGCTAAAACTTGTGATCTCCGACCACCTTTTCAGGAATTTCCCCGATCTGGCGGAAGGCGACCTTACCAAGATCAGGGCGGCCGTTGTATCCGATCTGGCGCTGTCGGAAATCTCGAAAAAGCTCGGTATCGGAAAATATCTTCTTCTGGGCAAGAACGAAAGAGCCTCGGGAGGCGAACTTAAAAAATCCAACCTGGCCAATGCGCTTGAATCGTCGATTGCTGCCCTATATCTTGACAGGGGGCTCGAAAGCGCGGCGGAGGTCGTCATAAGGCTGCTCAAGGAACAGATAACAAAGGCCAGCGCCAAGGACTTTATAATAGACTATAAATCCGCCCTTCAGGAGCTCTGCCAGAAGAACAAGTGGGGGCTGCCTTTCTATCAGGTCACCAAGGAACTCGGGCCCAAGCACAAGAAAATATTTTGGATAGCGGTCAAGATCAAAGGCAAAAAGTGCGGTTCGGGGCGGGGCAGGACCAAAAAAGAGGCCGAACAGCACGCGGCAAAAGAAGCACTCCAGAAGTTCAATGAAACAGAAGAGGCGAGGGAGGAAAAAGCTTGACAAGGCTTTTGATAAAGAACGGCAGGGTCTGCGATCCTTTTTCGTCGCTGGACGAAGAAAGGGATGTTCTTGTCGAGGACGGGAAGATAAAGGATGTTGCCAAAAACATACAGTCCTCACAGAATACAGAGGTAATTGACGCAAAAGGCAAGGTTGTGATGCCGGGCCTTATCGATATGCATGTTCACCTCCGCGACCCCGGCAGGCAGGACAAAGAAACCATCTATTCCGGGACCAGGGCCGCGGCTGCGGGAGGTTTTACTTCTATTGCCTGCATGCCCAACACCGAGCCTGTGATAGACAACAGCTCTGTTGTCGAATATGTCCTGTCAAAGGCCCGGTCCGAGGGCTGCGTCAATGTTTTTGTGGTCGGCTCTATCACCAAAGGGCAGGCAGGGCAGGAACTTTCGGAAATGGGCTTTATGTCAAAGGCGGGAGCGGTCGCGTTTTCGGATGACGGCAGATGTGTGATGCGCTCCGATGTGATGCGAAGGGCACTCGAATATGCCGTGCAATTTAACAAAGTGATAATTTCTCACTGCGAGGACCACTCGCTCACTCAGGGGGCTCAGATGAACGAGGGCTCTCTTTCCACGATAATGGGCCTTAAGGGATATCCCTGCGTTGCCGAAGAGATAATGGTGGAGCGTGAGATAGGTCTTGCCAGGGAATTCGGCAGGGTGCATATAGCCCATGTTTCTACCGCGGGTTCTGTGGCAAGGATAAGAAGGGCAAAGGAGGAAGGCATCCGTATAACCTGCGAAACAACCCCCCACTATTTTTGTCTTACGGAGACCGAGGTCGAGGGCTACAACACCAATGCAAAGGTCAATCCACCGCTGCGCGGCGAAAAAGATGTTGAGGCCGTCATACAGGGATTAAAGGACGGCACCATAGATGCGATAGCGTGCGACCATGCTCCTCATACAATTGATGAAAAGAACACAGAGTTTGCCCTTGCGGCTTCCGGAATTGACGGGCTTGAAACATCATTCGGGCTCGCGGCCTCGGAGCTGTTGCAAAGTAAGATACTCACGCTCGGCCAGTTGGTCGAAAAAATGTCCCTTAATCCCGCAAGAATCCTGGGATTGAAAAAGGGGACCCTTTTGGCGGGCGCTGATGCGGATATCACGATCGCTGACCTTGGCAGGGAATTTACGGTCGATACCTCAAAGTTCGTTTCCAAAAGCTCCAATTCCCCATTTAACGGCTGGAAACTTAGAGGCCGGGTGCTCCATACCATTGTCGGCGGACAGGTCGTTCTAAAGGACGGAGCCCTGGTAAAATAACCGTGGCGCGCAAATTGCTTGTAGCCTCCGTAAGGAGACGCAAGCATGAAACTATCCCTGATCCTTCTGTTCCTTTTGCTGCTTACCGTATCCGCGTGTTCAAACGACCCAGGGATAGAGATTGTTAAGCATTCCGAAGAGGATAGTCTACCCGCCGAAGTGTTGAAAATCCCCACACCTGAAGCAGTTGGCCAGGAAAAGGCCCAGACCGAAGACGGTCTTGTCTTTAAAGAGCCGGCGGCTTCGCCCGAAGAGCTAATTCCGGTCTTTGAGATAATGGAATTAAAATACCTGTCCGGCAAAAAAGCGTCGGAAATAGTTTCGAGGCTTATTCCCGAGGCCCTGGCCATGGAGGGGGAAAAGGGCAGTTCCGTCATACTAAAGGGCAAACCTGCGGACATGTGGAAAATGAAAAAGATACTGACCGCGGCAGACAGGCCGGTCCCACAGATCACAATAGAGAGCAGGATAATGGAGATAAGCGAAAACGGGCTCAGGTCCATCGGCTTTGCCTGGGGAAGCGGGGTCAAGGTCACGATCGTTCCCGAAGAAGGGAAGGTCAGGGTGGGGGACATCCCGGCGGTTTTAAGCGCGCTTGTGTCAAAAGGAGAAGCAAAACTTATCGCGTCCCCCAGGATATCAACGCTTGATAACCTCGAGGCATCAATAAATATTGGGGACAAAATCCCGTACGCTGTACCTGTTTCCGGGTCTGCGGGGGTGACCCAGTGGGCGGTTCAGTATATTGATGCCGGGGTCAGCCTGAAAATACTGCCGCGCATCGGCGGGGACGGAAGGATAACCGCAGAGATCAAGCCCGAAGTAAGTTCAATTTCTGAATGGAGAACGACCTCTGCAGGTGATTTTCCTGTTATCTCTACCAGAAATGCCAGCACTTCAGTAAGGGTAGAAAGCGGCCAGACCATTGTTGTGGCAGGGCTTATCAACGAGACCGACAGAGAGAACATCTCAAAGGTGCCTTTTGCAGGGGACCTGCCCATCATAAAAGAGCTTTTCCTCAAAAGGACCAAGGAAAGGACAAAAACGGATGTGGTGTTTCTAATAACACCTGTTGTCATTGGTCCCTGATAGAATTATAATTCCCTTATCCATGCTATACGGCGTCATTTCGGATATCCACGGAAATCTAGAAGCCTTGCAAACGGTCCTGTCAAAAATGGGAAAAGTTGACAAACTCCTTTGTCTCGGCGATATAGTGGGTTACGGGCCCGATCCTGACAGGTGCGTTGAGATCATCAGAGAAACAAAAGCCCTTTGTGTTGCAGGTAACCATGATAAAGCAGTGTCGGGGCAGATCGATATGAGCTATTTTCCTTCCGACGGCCAGGAAGCCGTGATGTGGACACTGGCCAACATGAAAAAAGAGAATCTGGAATATCTAAAAGGACTTCCCCTTGAAGTCAGCGAGGATGATTTTGTCGGGGTTCACGGCAGCCTTAAGAACCAGCTGCACGAATACATAACCAGCGTAAGGGAAAGCCTTCCCACTTTTAGTGTGCTTGAGAAGACTCTCTGTTTTGTGGGCCACTCCCACAAGCCTTTCGTTATACAAAAAGATATCGGCGGCTCATACGATGCGGACGTATTAAAAGACGGCCAGACAATTGACATTTCAAACATCTACAAAGCCATAGTAAACACCGGAAGCGTCGGGCAGCCCAGGGACGGGGACCCTAGGGCATCGTACGGAGTCTACGATGCTGCAAAAAAGACATTCAAGATCAAACGGGTCGAATATGATATTGCTGCTGTCCAGGATAAAATGAAAAGGGCCGGGCTGTCGGAGGGCCTGGCGCGGCTGCTGGACACCGGCGGCTAAAAGGAGGAAACCGTTCAATGAAGTGTCCCAAATGCAAGGCATCCATCCCTGAGTGGAAAAAGGGCTGTGTCTGCGGTTTTAAGTTCGATTTCAGGAAATATCCTCTGCCGCCAAAGCAGATCGGACTTGTAAACGATTATGAGGCTGTTATCGGGGGAGAATATATGGGCAAACTCATTAAGCTCTCTTCCGATCTTGAAAGAAGGAGCGGTATAGAGATAATAGTGACCGTGATCGGCACCACTAAACCGATGCCTCCCGAAAATTACGCCTTTTATCTTTTCAATAGATGGGGGCTTGGCAAGAAAAAGCATGAGGCCATACTTATACTGGTTTCGATGTTCGAGCGCAGGGTTGAAACAGAGATAGGCTATGGCCTTGAAGACCGCATCAGCGAAGAATTCACGGAAAAGCTGTTGGATGAGACCATAGTTCCGTTCTTTAAACAGAGCAAGTATGGCGAGGGCCTTTATGAAGGCGTCAAAAAGCTCACCGAAGAAATAAGCAAAAGGCTTGCTTAGAGGCCTCTACTATATCGGGTCAAATCATGCTGCGATCACGGCTTAGTACGACACTCCGCTGCCATAGATCACGGTAGCCTTGAATCCGAACGACTGGCTTCCGTTGCCGCGGACCCTTAGGGCATAGTTCTGTGCTGAAGGGGAAAGAAAATAGGTCTCGGACAGACCTGAAGAAGGAGAAACAATCTCTCCCCCTCCCGATATATGGCTTCCGGACTGATCGTATAGCTCCCCGTATATAGTGAGCGGCAGATCTCCACTCTGTTTTGTTACCGTCACGGTAATCCCGTAGCCTTCTGAAACAGAAGGGATCAAGAACCATTGTTCATCGGTCGGAGCACTGATGGAACAGTAGATGTCGCAGTAGTTGACGGAATAAGAATATTTGTCAAAAGTTCCGGTCCCATAGTTGGGAGCGACAGCGGTGGCAAAAGAACTTCCACCTGGTCCGGAATAGTATCCCGGAGTGTTAATAATATTACCGCTGCATCCAACCAGCGCCGTTACGGCAATAATTGCGAGGATGAGGATATTCATTCTATTTTTGAGCATAAAATCTCTATTATGTTATAATATATATAACGAGTAGTCAAGGTTTTTGGAGCTTCTTTGAAAAAGAGCAAGAGTAAAAAAGGCCTGCTTGTTATCATTTCCGGGCCTTCCGGCGTGGGCAAAAGCACCGTGGTCAACCGCCTGCTAAAGTCCAACCCGGATCTTATGCTTTCGATCTCCGCAACTACGCGCGCTCCCAGGGTCATGGAAAAACACGGAAGGGACTATTTTTTCATGAGCGAGCAGCAGTTCTTTGAGGGAGCGGAAAAAGGCGAGTTTTTGGAGTGGGCAAAGGTTCACGGGGCCTATTACGGCACGCCTAAGAGCTATGTGCAGGAGGTCCTGGAAAAAGGCGGCACCGCTGTCCTGGAAGTTGATGTCCAGGGAGCCGCCAAAGTGAAAGAGACAGTGAGCAAGGACGCACTCAAAGGCGCCGGCGCGGTATTCATATTCCTTATTCCCCCTTCGGTGGACATACTTGCTTTCAGACTCCGGCGCAGAAAAACAGAAAAAGTGGAGGAGCTAAATTACCGCTTGAGGGCCGCCGTTGCCGAACTCCAGGTCATGGAAAAATACGACTACATAGTGGTCAACGACAGAGTAGAGACCGCGGCTGACAAAATTAATGCTATAATAAAGGTGGAAAAAGAAAGGACCTTATTAAATTGAAAAGCCCTAATATAGATATGCTTCTTAAAAAAGTCAGCAACAAATTCCTGCTGTCCAACGCCCTGGCTCAGAGGGCCAAGGAAATAAGCGAAGGCTCCCTCCCT
>Ga0116202_10000790_pt1 | contig 18014 bp, 17 predicted proteins | sample LakKivw325mmetaG_FD_94479 | JGI IMG/M metagenome (GOLD analysis project Ga0116202, IMG submission 94479) | Anoxic lake water microbial communities from Lake Kivu, Rwanda to study Microbial Dark Matter (Phase II) - Lake Kivu water 325m metaG | ecosystem: Environmental > Aquatic > Freshwater >...
GAGCTTGAGGAGTCGAGGCTGAGACCGCCGCTATTTCGGAGGCGGGGGTGTAGAGGAGGAAGCAGAGGAGGTCGAGGTCGGCGGGGGCGAGCCACTTTGGATTTTGGATTTCGGATTCTGGGTCTTGGATTTCTGGGCGCTCGCCGGCGCAGCGGGGGCAGAGGATGCCGCCGCGGGCGGCGTCGAAGTATGCCGGGCGCTGGTTTTCGATGGGGCGGCGGCAGATGAGGCAGCGGCGGAGTTCGGGTCGGAATCCAAGGAAGCTTGCGGCTTTGAGGAGGAAGGAGCAGACGAGGGCTACGGGAAGGAGTCGAGGGGTCGAGGATTCGAGGATTCGAGTGCCGGGCCGGACACTGGACTCCTTGATTCCTTGATTCCTTGATTCCTCTGCTTCGAGGTTCTGCAGACTCTCGAGAGTGGAGAGGTAGTTGAGGAGAAGCTGGTAGAGTTGGGGGTTGGGGTCAAGGGGCTGGATGACGCGGAGGACGAATTCGGACATCTGCTCGGCGGCAAGGAACTTGCCGGGCTCAAGCGCGAGGCCGGAGAAGGAGTGGACGAGTTCGGCATCGGATAGCGTGTACAGGTCGCGCGTCTCGCGCCAGTAGTAGATGATGCGCGACTGGGCGAAGAGGTCGAGCGCCGCGCCGAACTTGCTCTTGAGCCAGCGCGCGCCTTTGGCGAGGCAGTTCACCTTGCCGCGCTCGTGCGTGAAGAACGTGACGAGCTTGGAGGATTCGTGGTAGTCACGGACGCGGAGGCATACCGCCTCGCTACGGACGATTCTACGCATGGTGCTCCGAGCCGCAATTCCTAATTCCCAATTCCTAATTCCTAACGAATGACCAAACTGGGAAATGACGGGCTGCCCGGTCTCTGTCCACCTTGGAACATTCGTTGGGCATTGGGAATTGGCAATTGGGCATTTCTCCCTCGCCTATCCTTCGGACCTGATTTCGCCGACGAGTTCCTCGAGCAGGTCTTCGAGTGAGACGATGCCGGTGACCCCGTGCTCGGCATTCTCGACGACTGCGAGGTGCTCGCCGCGGCGCTGCATCCCACGCAGGACTTCCATGGCGCGGTCGGTCGCGGCAACCCGCGGCATCTTGCGAATGCGCCAGGCCGGGGCCGACAGCAAATCCTTGGCAACGATGACGCCGACCATGTTGGCGAGGTCGCCCTGATAGACCGGGATGCGCGAGTAGCCGTGTTCGCGGATGACGGCGAGTACGTCGGACAGGCCGGCGTTGTGGGGCACGGCTTTCACTTGCGTCAGCGGTATACTCACCTCCGAGACCTTCATGGCGGAGAAGCGGAAGAGACGGGAGACGATGTTCGTTACGAACCGGGGTGAGCCGGGCTCAGGGTCGCGCCGCTGGAGGGCGGCGAGGAAGTCCTGCCGCGTGAGCGTGAACCGCTGGCCGCTTCCGGCGAGCGGCGCGGCGAGCAGCTTGGCGATGCCGGAAAGGACGAAGACCGCGGGCGCGAACAGCAGGCGGCTTAGGGATAGCGGCAGCACGGTCTGTCGCAGCCAGCGGTCAGGGAATGCCTGGGCGACGGTCTTGGGGATGTATTCGCCGAGCATGATAGTGAGCACAATCACGATGACGGCGGCGAGAGTCGCCGAGGCCGGGCCGAGCCGCGCCTCGAAGAAGTGCGAGAAGAGCTCAGTGGCGAAGACGACGCAGAGGTTCGTGCCGACCAGCGTGACAACGACGGTCGACTCGCGGCGGTCGAGGAATTGCAGCGCCCGCTTCGCGCCGGCGATATTGTGGCCGGCCCAGTTGGTCAAGCGAATCCAGTTGGAGCGGTAGACCGCGGTCTCCGAACCGGCAAAGAAGCCGGAGGCGAGGATGAGGAGGAAGCCTATCAGGAGATCCATGTTCAGGTGCGGAAGTCCCAAGTCCCAATGACCAATGACCAATCAATTGGCAAATGACCCAGCCCGAAAGCCCTGACGCCCACGGCTTTGGTCATTCGGGCCTGATTGGTAATTGGGGTTTGGTAATTGGTCATTTCCTCTTGATGAGGACTTTCTCGAGCTTGGGGCCCTCGGTTTCTTTCACGGTTATCTCAAGCGAGCGGTGGGTGATGGTGTCGCCTTCGCGGGGGAGCCGCCCCAGTTTGTCCTGGATGAACGCCGACAGCCGCTCATGCCCGAGCCCGGTGAACGCGCGGCGAAACAGCCGGTTGAGCGTGGCGAGGTCGATTTCACCATCCACGAGGTAGCTGCGCTCGTCGAGTTTGGAGTAAGGCAGCTCTTCGGCTACGTCGTGCTCGTCCACTATCTCGCCGAATATCGCTTCCAGCAGGTCCTCGAGCGTCACGAGCCCGGAGGTCTGCCCAAATTCATCTACGACGACCGCGATGTGGGAGCCCCGGCGCCGGAGCTCGTCGAGCAGCGCGGGCAGGCGCTTGACCTCGGGCACGAAGAAGGCCGGCCGGCAGAGCGAACAGACGGCGACGGAGGGGTCGGGCGCGCCGAGCAGGTCTTTGGCGTAGGCGGTGCCGACGACTTTGTCAATCGTGTCACGGAAGACCGGCACCCGCGAGAAACCGGCGTTCCGGCAGATGGCGATGGCGTCGCGGATGGTTGTGCCCTCGCGCACGGCGACAGTGTCAATGCGCGGGGTCATGACTTCGGACACCGTACGCTCTTCGAGTCCGACAAGGTTCGCCAGTATCTCGCCCTCAGAGCCGAGCAGGACCCCGCGCTGCTTGCCGACATCTATCATGGTGTGGAGTTCGTCGTCGGACAGCGTTGTCGGTTCGGGCTGCTTCGGCGTCAGTCGCTTGCCGGCCTTCATAAGCAGCGACGTGAAGGGCCAGAGCAGTAGCCGGATGAAAGCGACCGGAGCCGCCATGGGCGGCGTCAGTCGGACTGGGTTACGGCTGGCGACAACCTTGGGCGTTACCTCTCCGAAGATGAGTAGAACCAGGGTCATCAAGATGCCGCCCACACCAAGCAGGAGCGCCTCGCTCGCGCCGTGCCTCCGGGCAAGCGTCAAGAGGGCCAGCGTGAGGACGCTGGACGCAGCCGTGTTGACAATCAGGTTGCCGAGCAGGAGCGTGCCGAGCAGGCGCGCAGGGTTGGACAGGAGGTCGTCAACGCGGCCAACGGCGCCGGGGTGGCTGTTCTTTAGTTCTTCGCGCCTGCCCGGCGTGAGCGAGAAGAGCGCGGCCTCAGAGCCGGAGAAGAAGGCCGAGCAGGCGAGCAGGACGACGACGGCGAAGAGATACCCAAGCACGGGCTAGGAAGAGGAATTGCCAATTCCCAATTCCCAATTCCTAACGAATGACCGAATGGGGAGATGGTGAGGTACTCGGTTCTTGCCCACCTTTGGACATTCGTTGGGCATTAGTAATTGGCAATTGGTCATTTGCCAAGGTATTTGCGGTAGCATGGCTCCATCTGGCGGTGGGTGAGACCGAGGAGGTGAAGGAGTCCGTGGAGGACGAGGCGACGGAGTTCCGAGCCATATGTCACGCCATATTCGCGGGCCTGGGCGCGGGCCCGGTCGCGGGAGACATAGACTTCGCCAAGCAGGCGTGGTTCGCCGGGGATGCGCGGCTCGTTGGTGTTGAACGAGATGACGTTGGTGGGCCGGTCGCGCTTCAGGAACCGGCGGTTGAGCGCGTGAATCTGCCGGTCGTTGACGAAGATGACGTTGACCACGGCCGCGTCCGGCTTGAAGTCGCGCGCGAGCTGCCGGCAGAGGCGCCTGATGTCGGCGCGGAGGCAAGCGCTACGGGTGCCGTAGACCTCAGGCTTCAAGACAGACACGCCGAGTTAGGAGTTAGCAGGTAGCAGTTAGGAGTTAGGAGGTAGCAGTTAGGAGTTAGGAGGTAGCAGTTAGTAGTTAGCAGTAGGGGAGTAACAGCAGGCAGATGGCTAGCCATCGCTTCTGGAGAGGTAGGCGATCACACCGTTCAGCAGTCGGCTCACTTCGTCAATCTCAGCTTGCAGTCTGCACGACCGGTCAGGGGTGAGGTACCCCAGCATGCCGGCTATCTCGACTTGCGTGTCCAACTCGCTCAGCGAGCCACGGGCAGTGTACGCGAACTGGAGATACTCCTTGCGGCCTTTTCGGGCCGAACCCTCAGCTATGTTGCTGGGAATCGATACTGCCGCCCGCTGCATCTGAGCAGCGAGACCGAATCGCTCAATGGTCGGGAACCGCCGAGTCACCTCGTACACGCTCACCACGAGGCGAGTGGACTTCTGCCACAGAGCCAGCTTGCGGTGTGCCTTCTCCGCCATCTCAACTCCTAACTGCTCACTGCTAACTGCTAACTTCCGGCTGCCGGTTCTCATACGCCCGGATGATGCGCGATACGAGCGGGGGTCTAACCACGTCGGCGTCGGTGAGATGGACGATGCTGATGCCGGTCACGCCGGCAAGCCGCTCGACCGCCTCAATCAGGCCGGAGGTGTGCGCGGCGCTCAAGTCAATCTGCGTGATGTCGCCGGTGACTATCGCCTTGGAGTTCCAGCCGAGCCGGGTAAGGAACATCCGCATCTGGGTCGAGGTCGTGTTCTGGGCTTCATCGAGGATGATGTAGGCGTCGGAGAGAGTCCGGCCGCGCATGAACGCGAGCGGCGCGACTTCGATGACCTCCTGCTCAATCAGGCGCTGCACCCGCTCCATCGGCATCATGTCGAACAGCGCGTCGTAGAGCGGGCGCAGGTAGGGGTCGACTTTCTCCTTGAACGTGCCGGGCAGGTAGCCGAGCGACTCGCCGGCCTCGACCGCCGGCCGGGTGAGAACGATGCGGCTGGAATGGCCGGAGACGAGCGATTCGAGCGCGGCCGCGACCGCGAGGTAGGTTTTGCCGGTGCCGGCCGGGCCGACCGCGAGGGTGATGTCGCTGCGCTGCATCGCCTGCAGGTAGATGCGCTGGTTGCGGGTCTTGGCAAAGATGGCTTTGCGCGGCGTGCGGAGAGCAAGGACTTCCGGTTCGCCCTCGCCCGCGCCGGGCGCGCGGCTGCGGCGGAGTCGGTCGACCTCGGCGTTGATGAGTTCCGGGCTCAGGGGTTCGCCCTGACGCACGCGCGCGAGCAGCCGGTCGAGCAGGCCCATCAACTCCGATTCCTCGGCCTTGGGGCCGCTAAGCATGATGCGGCCATCGCGCACGACGATGGCGGTCTTATAGTGCCGGGCGAGCGTAGTCAAATTGACGTCGGCCGGGCCGAGGAGCGCGAGCGGGTCGATGTCCTCGACCGAAATGGAATGGCTGCAGCTTGTGTCAGGCTTCATTTGTCTCCGTCGGAGGATTGGTGATGTTATCCAACTGGCAGGCTATTGTAGGCGCGGCTTTCGGCACAGTCAAGGATTCTGGCGTGAATCCGGGTTTGGGCCATAGCGTTCAGGTCCGGCGGAATTCCTGATTCCTAATTCCTAATGACTAACGAATGACCAAAGGGACAATGACCTGCATGAATGGACTCGCTCTTCGGGTATTCGTTGGGAATTGAGACTCGGGCATTGGGAATTCAGCACTATGGTCGGGGCTATCTCGGTCTTGGGGCTACGGCGTAGCTTGACCGACGGTTGTGTTTGGGGTTTACTTGCGGGAGTATGACAGAGACCATCGGTCCGGTCCGACGCTGCCCGTGGCCCGAGGGCAACGAGCAGATGATACGCTACCACGATACCGAATGGGGCGTGCCGTTGCACGATGACCGGAAGCTGTTCGAGTTTCTGGTGCTCGACGCCTTTCAGGCCGGCCTGAGCTGGGCTATTGTCCTGAAGAAACGCGAAGGGTTCAGGAAGGCGTTTGCCAACTTCGACGCCCGCAAGGTGGCGAAGTACGACGGTGGGAAGGTGAAGATGTTGCTCGCCGACGCCGGCATCATTCGCAACCGGCTGAAGGTCGAGGCCGCGATAGTCAACGCGCGGGCGTTCCTTGAGGTGCAGCGCGAATTCGGCAGCTTCGACCGCTACATCTGGCAGTTCACGGGAGGCAAGACACGGCAGAACCGGTGGAGGACGCTCAGGCAGCTTCCGGCAAAGAGCGCCGAGTCGGATGCGATGAGCAAGGACCTCAAGGCGCGCGGGTTCCGCTTCGTCGGCTCGACTATCTGCTACGCCTTCATGCAGGCCGCGGGAATGGTCAACGACCACCTGGCCGGGTGCTCCCGCTACCGCGAGGTCAGCACCGGGCGTCGGAAGAGAACATGAGCCTGCGTGAACTGGCCCCCGGTTTCGCTGTGCTGCACTGCCGGACAATGGCCTACAACGGCGGCGTGATGATGGACCGCAAGGAAGCGATATTGATAGATGCCGGCCTCTTTGCCGATGAAATCGACCTGCTGCGTTCTCACATCTACTCGCGAGGGGCGCATCCCACTTGCCTCGTAGTAACGCACAGTCACTGGGACCACGTGCTGGGGCCGGAGTATTTCCCGGGTGTGCCGGTGGTCCAGCAACAGGAGAGTGTTGCGGTGTTCGCCGGGCACCATGCACGCATCGAGCGTCAGGTCACGGAGTGGGAGCGGCAGGCGGGCATCCAGCGCGACATGCCGTTTCTCATGCCCGAGCCGGACCAGACCTTCGACGACCGGCTCGAGCTTCGGCTGGGTGACAAGGGCATCGAACTGATCCACGCGCCGGGACACGCGCCTGAGCAACTGGTCGTCTGTGACCGTGCCGAGGCGACTCTCTGGGCCGCGGATATGCTGAGCGACATCGAGATTCCATTCGTGATGCAGAGCTTGCGGGCATACCGCCTTACATTGGACCGGCTGGCGCAGCTCGATATAGACGTGCTCGTGCCCGGTCACGGCAGGCCGGTGACCAGCCGCGCCGAGGTGCGGGTGCGGTTCGACACAGACCGCGCCTATCTGGCCGAACTGCAGACCCGCGTCGAGGCGGCACTTGCCGGAGACCATAGTGTGGCCGATACTCTCTCAGACTGCGCCGATATGAAGTATGCGAACCGCGACCAGAACGAAGACGCGCACCGGCTGAACGTCGAGACTGCGTTCATCGAACTTGGCGGCAAGCCCGAGCCGGGCCACGAGGGCTGGAACCGGTTCCAGTAGGACCAAACATGGAAGCCACGAAGACACGAAGGACACGAAACGAACCGGCCGAGTCCGGACGTCCGGGAGAACGTCGATGAGGTTTGTCGGCACGCTGATTAACGTCGGGGCGGTGATTGCCGGCAGCCTTGTCGGCCTGTTCTTTCACGCCCGCCTGCCCAAGCGGCTCACTGCCGTGGCGTTCCAGGGCATCGGTTTGTTCACGCTCTTCATCGGGTTCACGATGGCCGCTAAGACGAAGAGCCTGCTGGTGCTCGTCTTCTCCATTGTACTGGGCGCCGTCACGGGCGAACTGCTGGACATCGACAAGCTGCTCAACCGCTTCGGCGAGTGGCTGAGAAAGAGGCTGGAGAAGAAGGGGAATGGCCACGAAGACACGAAAGCACGAAGCGGAGGAGTCGCGGAGCAGAGTCGATTTGCCGAGGGACTGGTTACGGCCTTTCTGCTCTTCTGCATGGGCTCGATGACCGTGCTTGGCGCCGTCGAGGAAGGTCTGGGCGGCAGGCCGAACCTGCTTGCCGCCAAGTCCGTGCTCGACGGGTTCGCGTCGCTGGCGCTTGCCGCGTCGCTCGGAGTCGGCGTGCTCTTCTCCGTTATCCCGCTCTTCATCTATCAGGGCGGGCTGACTCTGCTTGCCGGTTCGCTGCACGCGGTGATGTCGGACGTGGTGGTCAATGAAGTGTCGGCTGTGGGCGGCCTGATACTCATCGGGTTGGGCATCACGATTCTGGAAATCAAGCAGCTCAAGGTTCTGAACATGCTACCCGCGCTCGTTTTCGCGGGCGTGCTGGCAGCGGTGTTTCTCAGGTAGGGCCTAGGGACCGAGCGGAAAAAGGAGAGCTTAATGAAGAGGCTTGCGGTTGTGTTGGTTCTACTGGCTGTTGCGGCGGCGGCGAAGCCGATTACGTTCGCCATCATCGGCGACCGGACAGGCGGCGCGACGGACAGCATCCAGGAGAAGGTAGTGGCCGAGGTCGCGAAGGCGAAGCCTGAGTTCGTGATTACTGTCGGCGATCACATCGAGGGATTTGAACAGACTGACACGATGAAGCTGGACAGAGAATGGGCCGAGTACAAGGCGATAGTCGCTCCGCTCACAATGCCTTTCTACTACACACCGGGCAATCACGATATCAGCTACGACAATGCGCTCGGAGCCTACGAGCGGAACGCCGGCAAGCCCTACTACTCGTTCAACTACAAGGGTATGCACTTTGTCGTGCTGGACGCGAGCCGCTGGGGAGCGAGCGGCAAGCTGCCGTCGGAGCAGTTCGACTGGCTTGCTTCCGACCTTGCCACGACGCGCAAGGCGAGGTTCACCTTCGTTTTCTATCACAAGCCCTTCTGGACCGCCACCCTTGCCGAAGGGAAGCCGGACACGCTCCATAGTCTGTTCCGAACCTATGGCGTGGACGCGGTCTTCAACGGGCACAACCACTGCTACTACACCGCAACCTATGACGGCATCAGGTACACGGCGGTTGGCAGCTCTGGCGCCGAGACTGACCCGGGCCCGACCGGCATCCTGTATCACTGGACGCTCGTAACCATCGACGACAAGAAGGGCATCATCATCGAGCCGGTGCTGCTCGGCGGCGAGAAGCGGCCGTGGGATGACGTGACCTGGACTGAAGTCGAGGCTATTGATCGGCTCGCGATTACCGGGCTCCGCTTTCGCGAGCCCGCGCATGTTGCCGACGACCTGACCGTGGCGGACACCGCCGTGCTCGTCGTCAAGAACCGGACGCCGGACACCCCGCTGGCCGACACACTGCGCTGGGAAGTTCCGGCCGACTGGAGCGTGTCGCCCTTGAGAGCCGCGGTGGACGTCGCTCCTGGGGCCGAGGCCGAGTACCGGTTTGCCGTGGCCAGTGCGGGCCGGCTGTTCCCCGCGCCCGATTTCACCCTGCGCCTGCCGTACGGCCGCGGCAAGTCAAGCCCGGTCAGCGCCTCGCTCCACGTGGCCCGCACCACGCAGTGTAGCTTCGTCAAGAAGCCGCCGGTGATTGACGGCAAGGTGGACGAGAAGCTGTGGCAGCATCCGGTCACGAGGCTCTTCACCAACGACAGTGAGGCAATGAAGACCGATTCGACCCGGTTCTACTTTGCCGCCGACCCCGCGAACCTCTACCTTGCCGCGGTCTGCTTCGACCCGGCGGTCAATACGGTGAAGGCTCAGGCGCAGGAGCGCGACAAGGATGTGCATCTCGATGACTGCGTCGGCTGGTTCATCGTACCCGACACGTCAAAGAGCGTAATCTACCAGGTCTACTCAAACCCGAACGTGGTTGTGCTGGACCAGAGAATCGCGCTGAGTTCGGAAGGCTTGATTGACGCGGACGTGGACTGGACTGCCGACCTCGAAGTCAAGGCGGCACTGGGCGCGGGTCTGTGGTCGGTTGAAATAAGGCTGCCGCTTGCCCAGTTCGGCGTGACCGCGAAGCCGGGCCAGGTCTGGGGCCTGAACTTCCGCCGCAAACAGCCGGGCCGGAAGGCGAGCGCCGACTGGCAGCCCATCTCCTACGACCCGCACGGCCTCGGGTTGATGGTAATCAGGTAGGCCCGCCGAAGCGAAAGCGGCAGGGGCACACAAGCGTCCCTGCCGCTCTTCCGTTTGCATGGTGCAGGCAGACAACGGGATGGTCGGGCCTGGCAGCGGCCTGCAACATCGGCTCCGATCGGTGCGTCAGACATGGTGCCGTTAAGGAGAACAGACATGACAAGACTAACCACCGTCATCCTGATACTGGTGCTTCCCGCCCTGGTTGCTGCCGCCGTCAACCGGCTCCAGACAAGCCCGGGCCTTGAGCGGCCCGACGACCTGACCTGGAACATGCAGCGGCACGAACCAGGGCCGGTAGTCATGCGCCAGAGCCCGTCCGCATGGGATGGCGTCTGCCTGCTCCGTGCGACCGGATGCTGCCGGAGCGGAGTTGCCTGCCTGGGACCGGCGTGTCAACAGGTGACTCGTCTTCAGTTGCAGCCAGACCGTCGCGAAGAGGCGAACGCACCTGTGCTGTGGCCGCACGCTCCGCGAATGGACGAACAAGAGACCGTGGCCAGGGAACTGCGCGCGGAACGCGTCCCGGCGCAGGGCCCTCAGCCGGCAGACTAGAGTCAAGACCGGGCTTCAGTCGCAACGGGAGGTCGCGCTCCCGAATCCCGGTCAACATGATGTGTAGCCGGGCCGCCCGAGCCGGTTGCGGCTAGCGTTTGGTCATGACGGTGCGGATTTGGGCGAGGATGCCGGACTTGGGTGCCTTGGGCGCCAACTTGTCGGTTTCGACCCTTCTGAGGGTGACGTAGGCCTTCCCGAGTTCAGAGTCGTCGAGCCAGACGCCGTGTCCGGCTGGACAGGAGTCGATGCCGAACGCTCCGCGTACGCCGAGGTAGTTGTGGGTGAACAGCTCGCGGCCGCACCGCGGGCAGTTGTACTTGTTGGGTTCGGCTGGGGCAAACCTCACACCGCCCATCTCCCAGCTCCGCTTGATTGGCTCCGGCGCATTGTCCCAGCCGAGGCGAAGGACTTCGAGCAGTTCGTCGCCCTTGGAGTCGAACCAGATGCCCTCGCATTTGGGGCACCGGTCCACCTCGACCTTTCCGACCTTGATCCGCTGCAGCGCGACACCGCAGTACTTCGGGCACATCATCTCACTTGGCACTCGGGCTCCTTTCCCTCATATCGTAGCCTCGGTATCGCACCAGTCAATCCGGCCCGCCGCATCCACCGGCGGCACGAAGCACGGTGAGCGCGTTCAGGGTGACCCACTTGCTCGGCCGGCCGCGCGATTCTACCGACACCAGAAACCGGCCATTGAACGAGTCTTCAAGCAACCAGCGTCCGTCTGCATCCTGCTTTGCCGCCACGTGGTCGAGCGCCTCCTGCATCCGCGGGTCGCGAACGCCGAGCCGCGTGAGCACGAGCAGGGTGTCGAGGACGTCGGTTCCCCACATGCGGGGAAAGCCGAAGCGGCGCCAGCCCGGCTTGGACACCCGGCGCAGGTCGTGGCTGCGCTTGAAGATGTGATGCCGGAGCAGGAATTCGATGCCGTCCCGGATGCAGCGGCTCACTGCGGCCGACCGCGCTGAAGGCGGGACCTCGGCCAGCGCCTTCAGTCCCTTGACCACGCCCATGAAGCAGGTATGCCGGCCGTAGCACATCTCCCAGTGGTTGTACGGGAAGTCCGCCGGCGGCTTCGACTCGCCGTCGTCGAACCGCAGGTACTTCGTCAGCCAGTCGACGCCCATCTGTACGCGGGCGTCCCTCGCGAAGCCGAGCCGAAGCAGAGACCAGACCATGTTGCCGGTCAGGCAGGGAATCACTTCGTGTGCCCGCCCGCCGCCGCTGCGTACCGCCTCGTGCAGGGAGAATCCGCCACTTGAGCGGTCCTGCGAGCGTTCGAGGATGAACTCCCCCGCTTGCCGGATGCGAGGGTCGGTCGGATTGGCGCCATGTTCCGCCAGAACGATGAGCTGCCAGACCGAGCCGCGGTACTTGGCGTGGTAGAAGCGGTCGGGCCGGTCCCAGTATCCTTCCGGGCGCTGCCGCGCGAGGATACGCGGCACGACGCCGCGCATCATGACCGCGGCCCGGGCCCGGCGCACGTCGTCGTTTCTCTCGCTGCGGCCGAGCAGCCGTGTCAGCGTGAAACGGCGGACCGCCGGGTTGTCTTCTTCCAGCAACCAGTCGATTGGCCGGAGCGGGGCGGCGTGTTTCCTGTTACTCACCCAGCCTGGCGGCCCACTGGCCGAGCCTGCCGCAGTCGGCCAGTGTCTTGACGATGTTGGGCATGCTTTCGAACTGGCGCATGCAGAGGCGGTACTCTTCTTCGGTGACCGGCCCTGACTCGGGCCGGCAGTAGATGAGCAGCCCTTCCCGGCTGGCGAGCATGCCGCGCACCTTGTCACACGGGAAGTCGTCGCACCGGGCGCAGCTCTCAAGCTGCCGGCTGATGGCGCAGGGCCGCGCCTTGCACTGCTTGTCCGCGACCTCGCCGTCGCTGCGGCAGCCCGCACACTTCACGTTCTCGGGCGTGTACTGCTGATGCCCGAAGATTCGTCGCCAGCCCGCGACGAGCCGGGCGCGCACCGCCGGGTCGTCGGACCGCGCCGCGCACAGGTGGCAGTTGTAGCCGCAGTAGCCGATTGGTTCTGGTTTCACCCTGACAGGATATGCCGCCGCGACGCGGCGTCAAGCAAAGCCGCAGCGGTGTTCCCTTGTTGCCGCTTCACCGGCGCGAAAGGGCGGTCGGCGGAATTGACAGGCGGGCTGGGGCGAATAAGATGAGCAATGGCCGGCTATTCCGTCAGTCCCGGACGCAAACCCGCGGAAGTCCTCGCTGACATCAAACGTGGGGAGTTCGCGCCGGTGTACATTCTGTTTGGCGCGGATTCGGCCACCGCCGACGAGTTGCTGCGGGCGCTGAAGGAAGCGCTGGTCCAGCCCGGCATGGAGGCGTTCGACTCAGAGACAGTGGATGCCGTTGACCTCGAGGTGGCGACGTTGCTCCAGCTCGTCCGACAGCCGCCAATGGCGTCGAAGCGGAGGCTGGTCATCGTTCGTCGCGTTGAGCAACTGGCCAAGGGCACGCGGAAGTCGGAGGACGAGCAGGAAGCGGACGGGCAGAAGTCGGGCAAGTTGAAGGAACTGCTTGAAGGACTGGCCAGGCTGCCGGATGCGTGCGCGGTCGCGCTCACCTGTGATTACGAGCAAAGGGTGCAGAGGGCGATTGTCGCAGCCGGTCTCGGCAGGTACGTGGTCGACCTGCGCCAGCCGGGTGAGGCCGGGTTGTCCACGTTGATTCACCGCCGGGCAAAGGAGCTGGGCATATCGCTTGAACCCGGCGCGGTGCGGTTGCTGCTGGACGTGTCCGGCGGCGAAACGACGCTGCTCCAGGGCGAGCTGGAGAAGCTGGCGACCGCCTTTGACGCCGGCGAGTCAATAACGGCGGCGGACGTTCGGCGACTGGCCGGTCAGTCGCGTGAGTTCGAGCTGAACGAGTACGTGAGCCTTGTCGGGCGGCGAGACAGCGCCGGCGCGCTGGCGGTGCTCAGGCGGCTGTGGGACTGGGATGAACCGCCGATGAAGGTCATCGCGTACCTTGTGAACTCTTTCCTGGGTCTGTTCAGCAACCGGTATGCAGCGGGGGAGTGGGACTTGAAGCACGTCCGGCTGTGCCTGCTCCAGCTCTACGAGATCAACCGGGACATCGTGAGCGGGCACCCGGAGCCGTTCGCACTGCTTGAGATGTTCACCGTCTGCGCCGCCTGTCCCAAGACGGCTGAGTACTGCTCGGTTCACGCCGGTGCGGACCCGCCGGAGTCGTGCATGCGGCGCAGGATTCGGCGCCACCCCGGAATGAGAAGGAAAGCGGTAAGTGCAGAATGAGAGTTGCGAATGACGGATGAGAAGAAGCCGGGCAGCGAGCGGATGAGCGTCGCGTACCCGGTCCGCGAGATTGAACAGCGCTGGCAGGCGTACTGGAACGAGCAGGGCACGTTCCGGACCGACCCGGAACCCAGGCGGAAGTTCTATGTGCTCGTCATGTTCTTTTACCCGTCCGGCGACGTGCACATGGGCCACTGCCGGAACTACGTCATCGGCGACGTACTCTGCCGGTTCCGCAAGATGCAGGGCTTTGACGTGCTCCACCCGTTCGGGTGGGACGCGTTCGGCCTGCCGGCCGAAAACGCGGCCATCGCCCACGGCAACCATCCCAGCTACTGGACGTTTGAGTCCATCAAGACCGCCCGGCAGAGCCTGAAGCTGCTCGGCATCGGCTATGACTGGGACCGCGAGGTGACGACCTGCCTGCCTGAATACTACCGCTGGAACCAGTGGCTGTTCATCAAGCTGTACGAGCGCGGGCTCGCCTACCGGAAGGAGGCGTCGGTCAACTGGTGCCCGGATTGCCAGACCGTGCTGGCCAACGAGCAGGTGAAGGATGGTGTCTGCTACCGCTGCAAAGCGGTCGTGGCGAAGCGGAAGCTGACGCAGTGGTTCCTGCGGATAACGAAGTACTCCCAGGAACTGCTCACCGGCGTGGACAAGCTCGACCGGTGGCCGGAGAACGTGCGGACGATGCAGCGACACTGGATCGGCCGGTCCGAGGGCGTCGAGGTCGATTTCGTGCTCGAAGAGACCGGCGAGAAGATTCCCGTGTTTACCACCCGGCCGGACACGCTCTATGGCGTGACCTTCATGGCGCTGGCCCCGGATTCGGTCTTGGCCGAGACGATAGCCAAAGGTACGCAGTATGAAAGGGACGTTGAGGACTTTCGCCGGCGCATCAACGTGCGCCCGGAAATCGAGCGGCTGGCTGCTACGGGCGACAAGGAAGGCGTCTTCACCGGCAAGTATGCAGTCAACCCGTTGACCGGCGACCGGGTGCCGATTTACCTCGCGGATTTCGTGCTGGGTTCTTACGGAACCGGGATGGTGATGGCGGTGCCGGGGCACGACCAGCGTGACTTTGAGTTCGCCCGCAAGTACAACATCCCAATCAAGGTCGTCATCCAGCCCGGAACCTTCCGCTGTCAGACAGGGGCCGCCCCGGGCAACCCTGGAACCCTTGAACCCTCTTCGATGACCGAGGCGTATACGGATGTCGGCATCATGGTGAACTCGGGTCCGTTCGACGGGACGTGGTCGGACGAGGGCATCGAGAAGATTGCCGGCAGCCTTGAGAGCAAAGGCATCGGCCGGCGCGTGGTCAACTTCCGGCTGAAGGATTGGCTCGTGTCGCGCCAGCGTTATTGGGGTACGCCGATACCGATGGTCCACTGTCCAAAAGATGGCGTAGTGCCGGTGCCGCTTGAGCAACTCCCAGTGCTGCTGCCCGAGGACGTGACAGACTACAAGCCCAAGGGTAAGTCGGTGCTGGAGGGCGTGGAATCGTTCATCAACACGACCTGCCCGAAGTGCGGCGGCCCGGCCCGGCGCGACCCGGATACGATGGACACGTTCGTTGACTCCTCCTGGTATCATCTGCGCTACACCGACGCCCATAACGACAAGCTGCCGTTCCGCAAGGCTGAGGCGGACCGGTGGCTGCCGATTGACGAGTACATCGGCGGCATCGAGCACGCGACCGGACACCTGATATTCTTCCGGTTCTTCACCCGGGCGCTGCACGACATGGGCATGGTTGCGGTCGAGGAGCCCTGCCTGAAGCTCCACACGCAGGGGATGGTCAGCCTTAACGGCGTGACGATGTCTTCACCCAAGCGGGTCGGGGTCTGGGTCGGCGAGTTCGTCCCGGAGCACGGCGCCGATGTCGGGCGGCTGGCCGTGCTGTTCGCCGCGCCGCCGGAAAAGGGGATGGACTGGACCGACGACCTTGTTACCGGCGTCACCCGGTTCGTGAACCGGGTGTGGCGTCTGTATGAAGACAACCCGGGCCGCGTGCGCTTCGACCGGCCGGATACGGGCAAACTCACTGCGGACGAGCGGAAGCTCTACATCCGGCTGAACCAGACCATTGCCAAGACCGTGGCCGATTGCGAGGGATTCCAGTTCAACACGGCAATTGCCGCGCAGATGGAGTTCCTGAATGACCTTGCCGCGTTTGCCGACCGCGAGTCGGCGGTGTTCGGGTTTGCGCTCGGCCGGCTCATCTTCCTGCTCGCGCCGTTCGCCCCGCACCTTGCCGAAGAGTTGTGGCACCGGGCAAAGCCCGAAGCCGGGTCGCTGTTCGGCGAGCGGTTCCCGGACGCCGACGAGAAGTTCCTCGTGTTCGACCAGATGGTCATCCCGGTGCAGGTTGACGGCAAGCTGCGCGACCGCGTATCCGTGCCGCGCACGGCCACGGAAGACGAAGTGAAGAAAGCCGCGCTGGCGAGCGAGGGCGTGGGAGCGTACGTTGCCGGGCGCCGCGTGGCCAGGGTCATCTACGTCCGGGAACGTCTGGTGAACGTAGTCACCGCAAAGGAGGAATAGTGCGAACTCTGTTCTGGGTCTTCCTGGTGGTGGTCCTGCTGGAGTCCGGGTACCTCATATATCACTTCGCGACCCATGAGCGCACGCCGGTACCCAGCGAGCCGACGGATGCGGCGTATGCTGAGTCGCTCCGTGTCTACCAGGGGAGACTGGCCGAGCTCGAGCAGAGTGCCGAGCAGGCCCGTAACAAGCTGGACAAAGTGGGCAAATCGGCATGGCCTTCGGTCCACCTCCGGCTGGCGACTGTGGACCAGGAGATTGAACACCTGCGGAGCGTGATGAAGCGCTGGGAAGAAGCGCCGCCGGCCCGGGGCATGAGGGACCTCTATCACGAGACGGTCGCGGTCTACGGGCGCGCGGCCGGGCTCGTTCTGGCGGCGACGTACGACACGCTGCCGGAGCCGGAGGGCAGTGGGCGGTGACAGCGAAAGTGGTTCACGGAAAGGAACAAGCATGAAAGCCCTGTTCTGGATTATGCTGGCGGCTCTGGTCCTGCTTGCCGGCTACGTCATCTGGGGCGCGATGTCGCGTCGGAATCCGCCGGCGCGCACGGCGCTTCCGTTCGAGGTCAGCGCCGACTCGGCCATCGCCTACGAGCAGCGGGCGAATGACCTGGAGCAGCGCGCCGCCGAGTTGACCCGGCGGATGGAGCGCCTGGGCCTGAAGGACCGGCCCGAGGTGAAGGCGCGTCTCGCGCAGTTCGAGCAGCAGGTCGGAGCGCTGAGGCACGCCATCGCGCAGTGGAAGATAGCCCGCGGGGGCGACGCGCCGGGCGACGCCTACCGCCAGTGCATCCTGCTGTACGGCAAGGCGATTGGCATCTGCGATGCCATCGCGTCGGACACACTCGTCGGGAAATGACGAAGTCCGAAGTTCGAATGACGAATTCACTCGACACTCGACACTCGACACTCGACAATTCCTAGTGGACCGCGTTCTCGTCCTCGACTTCGGGTCGCAGTACAACCAGCTTATTGCGCGGCGGGTGCGCGAACTGAAGGTGTACAGCGAAATCGTGCCGCACGACATCAAGGCCGAGCAGGTGCTCACGCGCGGGGCCAAGGCGCTGATTCTTTCGGGCGGGCCGGCAAGCGTGCGGCAGGACGAGGCGCCGCTGCCCGACCCGGCAATCTACAACCTCGGCATCCCGGTGCTGGGTATCTGCTACGGCATGCAGGCGACCGCGCAGTTGCTCGGGGGCAAAGTCGCCGGCGGGCATTCGCGCGAGTACGGCCGCGCGCAACTGATTCCGACCCGGCCGAACCGCCTGCTCGCCGGGCTGCCGGACCAGACCCAGGCATGGATGAGCCACGGCGACACCGTGACTGCGCTGCCGCCCGGGTTCTTTGCCATCGGCCGGACCTCAAGCATCGCCTGCGCCGCATTCGGCGACGAGGCGCGCAGGATTTACGGCGTGCAGTTCCACCCCGAGGTCGAGCACACGCTCCAGGGCCGGCAGATACTCGCCAACTTCCTCTTCAAGATTGCCGGGTGCGAGCCGGGCTGGACCATGGGCGCGTTCATCCACGAAAAGACGCGGGAAATCAGAAAGCAGGCCGACGGCGAGGGCGTGCTCTGCGCGGTATCGGGCGGGGTTGATTCGTCGGTCATGGCCACTTTGCTGGCGCGGGCGGTGGGGCGGAACCTCATCGCCGTCTTCGTTGACAACGGCCTGCTCCGGAAGAACGAAGCCGAGTTCGTGCGCCGCGCGCTTGGTACGCGGCTGAACCTCGTTGCCGTTGACGCGGGCGCGCGGTTCCTCGCCCGGCTCGCGGGCGTGTCGAGCCCGGAAAAGAAGCGGCGGATTATCGGACACGAGTTCATCCGCGTCTTCGAAGAGCAGGCGCGGCGGCACGGGCCGCTCCGGTTCCTTGCCCAGGGCACGCTCTACCCGGACCTGATTGAGTCGCGCTCCGCGTTCGGCGGGCCGCCTTCGACCATCAAGACCCACAATAACGTCGGCGCCTGGCCGAAGAACCGGAACCTCGTGCTGATTAAGCCCCTCCGGGAGCTTTTCAAGACGGAGGTGCGCGA
>Ga0116202_10000791_pt1 | contig 17998 bp, 11 predicted proteins | sample LakKivw325mmetaG_FD_94479 | JGI IMG/M metagenome (GOLD analysis project Ga0116202, IMG submission 94479) | Anoxic lake water microbial communities from Lake Kivu, Rwanda to study Microbial Dark Matter (Phase II) - Lake Kivu water 325m metaG | ecosystem: Environmental > Aquatic > Freshwater >...
GTTATTGAGCATGTTCATCAATTGCTCCAGGTTTAGATTAATGATCTGTTATTAATCCAGCTGTCCATGCTAATTTTTCGATATCCTGGAACCCATCATTCCGTCTGACAAATTCCCCCATCTAAGTCAAGTTGCGGCGGCGCACCCCGCAGCTCTGCGGCGGGGTATTCGTTAAAAATCAACTAATTTTTATTTATTAAGTTGAGTTCGGATAGAACGCCTTTTTTCATATTGATTCTTCGCTGCAGTAAAGTCGTCTATTCCCAACCGTTCCCGAAGCCCTTCCAATTCTGGTTTAATCATTTTTGCAGCAGTATCATTATCAAGCAGGTCGGACAAGCTGGCCCATGCAGTTGCCAGACGAGCATATGCTGTTTCAAAATCTCCAAGATGCTCGGCGGCACGAGAAGCAGAAATGGCAGCAGCAAAATAGGATACGGCATCGACTACATCCAGAGCACCTTGTCTCGCCTCGTCAAATCGCTTCAAAGCAAGGATATCATCGCCGATTTGCATGGCCACCTTACCACCTACCAGACCCCTCCTGGCAGCTGAAGCGCCGTCCTCAGGTACAGTTTTGTAAAGTTCAGATATGATACGTTCGGCAGTTTCTGGTTGGACGGTCATCAACGCACTTGCAGCAGCCAAAGCGGCTGCTTCAGCATCATTATGAAATCCCCGTTGTTCGAAAATAGTCGATACGTGAAGGAAGTCTTCTGCAGCTTCAACCCACCACTGGCATGCCATCGCTGCGGCTGCGCGCCGTTGGTATAGCTGAGCTTTCAGAAATGAGTCCAGATCCTCGGCCAGTTCACCGAGCACGCGAGTGAAGCCGTCATAAGCACTATCGCAGCGGCCATTAGCGAGCTCCTGCTCGCACCATTCGACATCAAATCCGTTTTTGATTTTCTTGGGAAATTCAGCCGCCATAGCTATAGCGAGGTTTTGTTTTGCCCCTTCTAAATCTCCGGCCAGCCGGCGACACGAAGTTGCCAGGAGAAAACAGCTCCCTTGACGTTCACCCAAATGCATATCAGACCAAATTCCTGCAGCCTCTTCGAGGGCATCGGCGACCGCAAGCAAGTCGGCCTCCTTTAACAGTGCCGAAGCCAGCGACTCCAGCGATTCTGCAAGACGCGTCGGATTCCCCTGCGTCCGGCTTTTGTTCACCTTTTCCTGGGCTGCCAACGCCAGCTTGCCCCGTTCACTCATTTATCGCTCCTCTCTTGCTCGATAGCCAAGTTCCCTATACCGCGACACGGCATCCTGAATGGCAACCTCTCGCGCCTGACGATGTGCCTGAGCCCAAGCCTGAAGTCGTCTCTCCAAGCTATCGTAGGCAGTCTGGGCTTCGTTCTCGCTTGCGACCGCCTCGCTTCGTTCCTGGGTGGCCTGCTGGAGGACCGATTCCGTCTCCGAGAGGCTCTCGGCATTGGCTTGTTGTAGCTCAACTATCTGATCTTGTCCGCTGCCGATTTCTGCATCCGTCTGTTGGCCCTCAGCAGACGCGGCATCAATCCGTTCAGAATCTGCCACCATTCTCCTTCGCCCCACCTCAACTCCGGATTGCACACTATCCGTTTCACTCACACGGTTCAGAGTTGTAATGAGTCTGCTGGCATCTTCCCTGGCCCCCTCAGCCCGACGTCCGAGATCACCGGGCAAGTAGGTGAACAGATGCGCCAACCCCTGAAACACCCTGAGGCTGCCGACTAATGTGTATAGTGCAGCCGACTCCTCTGCACCGCGTCCCAGGCTGGAGATCGCCTCCCCCGCAGTAGACTGCTGCTCTATATTCGTACTCTGCGTAGAATCGACGGCCTCTTGATGGTTTGACCTACCTGCTGCCAGATCCTGGACTACAGTTTGCGCCTCATCAAGCTGAGCCTCGTGGGTTCGTTGCACTTCGGCCTGGGACCCCATAGAGCGCTCAGTCCGCTCAAGCTCAGACTGCGCCTCTTGAGTGTCGCCTATCCTCTCAAGCAACAAATCGAGTTCAGCCCTCGTCCCTGGCGGCTCTGGATAGGCTGGATTTATCGGTATATCGATCGACTCACCCGGCCGGATGCCAGGTACAGAAATTGTATAAGCTGGGCCGCGTTCCGGTCTATCGGATGAATCTTCCGCCTGCGCTTCATCGAGAATCATATGACGGCCCAGCTCTCTCCCCTCTCGCACACCTTGAATTCCAATCGGTTCGGGACGACTTTTCCATTCTCCCTTGCGGGACTGTTCATAAAAGGTTTCTATCCGCTGGTTTGCATTAGTGATATCGCTGCTAAGTTGATTCTCTGCGGCAGCAAATGCTGCTGCTGCTTCGGCAGGATTTCTTCCACCTGGGCCTACCTGCGCACGCCTCTGATAGTCAGCAAAACTAGCGTAACGCTGAGTGCTCGGACGCCCGCCCGGTAAAGTAGTTTGAACCTGCAATGGCAATGGATGTGTCGGATCGTAGACAAAACGAGTGGTACCGTATCCGGTGTGTACACCAGCACTATCATAAACTGGGAAATGAAGCTCAGATGTCTGCCGCCGTCCCGGTTTACTACCTATCCCATACTGACTCTGGAGAACACCCAAATCACCTCTTGCCTGGGACGGCTGAGACATTAACCCTTGTTCCGCTGCTCCGATCTTAGTTGGATGGTTATGGTAGATAGCTTCTCCGGGGCCTGATGGTAGTCGAACCCCGCCAGGCTCACCCTGCAGAACATGATAATTACCGTTCGCATCGAGCCATACAGCGGACTCCAATCCAGGATTAGCTCGGACCTGTTCATGGTATTGGGCTATGGCTGCGGCTCTGTCCTTGGTATGCAACCTGAGTCCTGCAGGTGGTGAAACTGAAGGACTTTTTGGGGTTGTACCACTAGCGGTTCCTGTAGGCGCTTCTGGCACTTCGACATGTATGCGCGGGCCTGGACCTGCCACAGCGCTCCTCTCCGGTCTCCCACCTGTCCGACTTTTTTGCCAGCGTGTAACCGCTCTGTCGGCCCTTACCCCGCTTCGTCTGCCGCCGACACCACCCAAAGATCCAGCAGCTGCGCCAGCCAAGGACCCGCTTACTTGACCTGCAGCTACCTGAAGCTGCCGGCCTTCAGCTTCAATTTGACTAGGATCACCTTGGGATTCAAAGGTATGAAGAGCACGCAGCGCAGTTACAGTTGGACGAATAACCGCGCTATTTATGACTCCGATCGCCGTAGTCGCCAAATTAGTATACAGCGCAATAGCTGAAAAAGAGGCGGCTAAAGGTGACAACGTACCCGCCGACAAGACAGCCGCAACCCACATTCCTACTGCAATGACCCCCAACACACCCGCTATTGCATCCGCAATCTGAGTGGCAAAATCAAGTATCTCTGCTATGCCTTCCAGATCATTTGCAAGCCCTTCGTATCCTTCTCCGGTACCCATACGACCGATCGTTTCGGAGGTGGCACTCCAGTCTGCCACCCTCATCGCCAGGCCGGCAACGGCCATTACGCCACCGATCGCTGAACCTAGTCCCGGAACCGGTGTGGGAAACCCCCGGGATATTGCCAATGTAGCCAGCCTTCGGCCGGCGATCTGTCCCACTCCGGCACCGATGGCTCCCATAGCGAAGGCCATGCCGGCACCGCCCACTGCCCCGGAAACGAGCCCCTCTCCTGCCTGATCCATCAGGAACCGCGCCCGTTGATCACTCCCGGCGGTACCCATCTCGCCAAATGATCCGGCCCAACGTTCGTGTTCGGCCAGCTCGGTGTCTATCAGGTCGAGGTCCAAAGAACCCTGAGGCGGCCTCGGTTCACCACCTCCGTCTTCCTCCCTCTCAATCGCTTCTGCCCGTTCTTCGGCGGGTCCTCCCGATGTCTCAGTTTCGGCTCCAAGCTCGCGTTCCTCGGCACCCAACTCTGCGGCCTCACCTGTTTGGACCTCTTCCAAGTCCGAGCCGATGGTTTCACCTTCCGGTGTACTCCATACTTCCGGCTCTTCACCAGAAAAATCGATGACAGACCGGCTCTCGTTTTCTTGCTGCAACGCCTCAGTGGAGGATGACGTTTCGAATGTATCGGATGCTGTCGAGATCTTGTTAGAATTTGTGGTATTTGCGAGGTTATCATCTCGCCTCTGAATTTGCGGTACCAATCTCACCGACTGAAAGGAGCGAGAGCCTATGGTTTGGGAGCTACTTTCCTGTTGTATAACGTGGACAGACTCGTGAGCCAAAAGTGGTAAGTCGTCTGAGCTTTGCCCGCGACCAAGATAAATATGGTTTTTATGTGTAAAAGCTTTTGCGTGGATGGATTGTGCGGCATCATGTGCGTTTTTATCATTATGAACCCGTACATGTTTGAGGCTTTTTCCGATGTGATGTTCTATCCTTTTACGGATATGCTGAGACATCGGACTGCCATCATCCGTTGATTGAATACATCTTGCAAGATGACTAGAGGTTCTCAAGGAGCCGTGCGTTTTTCCTTTTGCCTGGATGTGACCTTTTGGATCCGGTGAAAAGTCAATCTCTCTTTCTTCATTCGCGGGCCGAGTGTTTGCCAGCGGGCGGGCCTCTTTCTCGTATACATAATTTTGTCCTCCAACCGTGAGCTTGGGCTGGAGGATGCCCACCTCTTTCTCCTCTTCCTGCTCCTCCTCTTCGACCTGCCTTTGGATCAGAGGCTTGATTTGATCGGCGATCGGCTTTGTCTGGATCTTCTCTTCCTCTTCTTCCTCCTCCGGCTCGATCTGTCTTTGGATCAGAGGCTTGATTTGATCTGGGATCGGCTTTGTCTGGATCTTCTCTTCCTCTTCTTCCTCCTTCACCGGCTGCCGCTGCACCTCCGGCCCCTGCCACCTCATCACAGCCTCGGCCACCCGGTCCGCCTCCTGCTCGTACTTATCGCCGGGCGCCCCGATTTTAAGCTTGGCCTGGACCGCCAACCTTCCTGCGTACCTGTTGCCATGGGTCTGCTGCAGACCCCTCATCACCGAGGCCCGCTCAGCAGGGGGCATTCCGATCAGCTCTTCGGCGATGCCCTCACCAGAAGGTCCGCTGCCGTTGGAGCTTGCCATCTGGACCGTCTTTCTCAGGGCGTTCAGATCGCGTTCAGATCCCTCGCGGACGGGCTGAATCGGACGAATGGGCGAAGCTGAATCGACACCCTTCGCTTCTGACGCCTTTGCCATCAATAAGGAGTCGTTTCCCATCATCCACCTCCCAGCCCTCAGAGATCTTCACAAATCAGATCGTAATACTTCCCAAAATCGCTCGCGGTGCAGAGCTTCCCGATCTTCAAAAACTCGTCCCTGGTGGCCAAAATGAGGTGCTCCATGGTGATGACCCTCGAATCCTCGGCCGCCAGGAATGCGGCGTTGATTATGACGTTCTTTATGTTTCCCCCGGCGATCTTGAACTTTTTCGCCAGGAACGCTAAGTCCACGTCTTCTGAGACGGGCGCCTCTTCGGGGAAGAGGCCCCTCCAGATCCGGAGGCGCAACTCCTCCTCAGGGAAGGGAAACTCCACGATGAAGTGCATCCTCCGGAGAAAGGCGTCATCTATGTTTTTGCCGAGGTTTGATGCCAGGATGGCGATCCCCTCGTGCTCCTCCATCTTCTGGAGGAGGTAGCCGATCTCCACGTTGGCGTACCTGTCGTGGGCGTCCTTCACCTCGCTCCGTTTGCCGAAGAGGGCGTCGGCCTCGTCGAAGAAGAGGATGGCGTTGGACATCTCTGCCTCTTCGAAGATCTTGTTCAGGTTCTTCTCGGTCTCACCGATGTACTTGCTCACCACCATCGATAGGTCGATCTTGTAAAGGTCGATCCCCAGCTCTTTGGCGATCACCTCGGCGGCCATCGTCTTGCCCGTCCCCGAGGGGCCGGAGAAGAGGACGTTCAGCCCCTTTCCAAGAGAGAGCTTCTCCTCAAACCCCCAGTCGGTGTAGACGAGGCCCTTGTATCTTACGTGGACCTGGATCTCCCGCAGCTGCCGCATCTTCTCCTCGGGAAGGACGATATCATTCTCGGTGTATCTCGGATCGATCCTCCTGGCCAGGCTGGAGAGGCGGCGGCTTGAGGAGGAACTGCATCCTTCGTAGACGTCCTCGATAGAGATCTCCCCTCGACCCTCCTGAAGGGCTCGGCTTTGGGCTGCCGCCACAGCCTCGTCGATCGAGCCGGCGGTGAACCTGAACTTGCTCGCCAGATCCTCGGCGGCCCTTCCCCCGTCACCATTGCCGAGATGGTCTCTCAGGTGCCCGTACCAGATCCGTTTTCGCATGGCGTAGTCCTGAGGAGGCACTTCCAGCCGGAAGAGGGCCATCCGCCGCCGCCCGTCCAGCGCCAGAGGGTCCTGGGAGGAGGGGGTGGCTATGAAAGCGAGCCCTGGGAAATCCTCCAGGGATCGGAGGAGGACTGCCCCTCGATGGACGTCCTTAGAATCTACTGCCAGAAGGTCGAGGCCTTCAAGGTACAGGGCAGACCCCATCAAGATGGCGTCTCGAAAGGAGCGGGCGAGGGCGGCATCGAACTCCTCCTCCCTAGCCGCCAGGGCCGAAAGGTCGATGGAGTGGAGGGAGAGCCCCAACCCCCGGCAGATGAACTCAGAGGCGGCCTTTTTACCAGCCCCCGGCGGCCCCTGGAGGAGGAAGGTCTTGCCGCCTTCAGATCTTTCGAGGTGGATGACGAGGTTATCCAACATCGACCGCAGCTTCTCGGAGAAGAGGTCCTCGGGAGGGTGATCTCTTCGATCCCGAGGCGATTCTGGACAGCTCTCCTCTCCCAGGATGTATGCCAAAACGCCGGGGTCGATCCTGACGGCTGAAGATAGGGAGGGGCCGTTCTCCCGTGAGAATTCCAGGATGCGCCTCTTAAAAAGGGTCCTGGTGGGGGCGAAGTATCTCCAGGACCTCATCCTCTCCGCCGCGCAGTCAGAGAGGAGGTTTTGGATCAGGCCGACGGTGGGCCTCTTTTTTGTGAGATCGTCCTGGAGGTAGGCGTAGAGCTGCTCGTACTTGGCGTCCAGCTCGGGAGCTAGGCATATGATCACCGCCCCCTTCTCGAACTCCGATAGATGGAAGGCTCGAACGAGCCTCGGAAGTCTGAGAATGAACCCCTCCTCTCGGCTCTCTTCCGCCTTCCGATGGATCTCTCGTCCCGTCTCCTCTGCCTTTCCGGCCAGAGCCCGGACCCGGGGATCTTCCGGAGGGGCTTCTTCGTCCAGAAGAGCGGCCACCTCCTCCTCGGAGATGTAGAGGCCGGCAAAAGGGTCCCCTCCCTCGCTCCCCGACCTCGATTTCAGGATGGAGAGGTGTATCAGCAGGTCCGGCTTCTTCAGCTCGTCCTGCAGATATTCTGCGTCCGTCCGATAGAACGTCATGCCAGAGCCTCGAAAGGTCAAAAAACAGATAAAAGAAAAAAAGAGATAAATGATATTTCCAGCCGTCTCTAACCTTCTTCCTTCCCCAGGGCCGCCACCTCACTCTCCTCGGCTTTGCCGAGCTCTTCCTCCAGGACCTGGATCGCACCGCTGATCCTCAGGAGAGACTGCCTCAGGTTCTCCGCCCTCGCCTCCACCTCGGCCAGCATCTTCTGGCCGGACTCAAACTCCTCCTTCAGCTCATCCAGACGCCGTTTCAGCTGCTCTCGCATGCACCCTCCATCCATCTTGTATAATCCTTCGTCAGACCCTCAAGAGTTGATCTTTCTTTTGAGCGTCTCCACCTCGGCCCTCAGCTCCTTTATCGCCTCCACCAGGACGGCGGTCAACCTCTCGTAGTTGAGGACTCTGTACTTCTCAGCGCCGTGAGACGTCACCAGCTCGGGGAAGGCGGCCTCCACCTCCTGGGCGATGAGGCCGATCTCCCTCCGACCACCATTATTGGGGTAGCCCAGAGATTTGTAGAGGTCGTTCCACTCGAAGGAGATGCCCCGCACCCTGTCCAGCTTATCGAGGACGGGGGTGAGGGGCATGATGCCGGATTTGAACCGCTCGTCTGATGTCTCCTCCGTCTTGATCTTCTGCCAATTTCCCCAAAGTTCGAACGTTATATGCGGTATCCCGATAACCGGTTGAGGACCGAGAGCCGGTCCAGCTATCCCTGCAATCGGTTGTATCCCGGTAGCAGGCTCAGCGACAGGTCTGTCTCTCCAGAGCGCAATCGCCGTTTGCCCTGTTCTCCAGAAGATGCCACCATCGTTGAAGTTCAATTGATGATGAAAGCCACCCGTACCATCCGCCACCCAGGGAGCCAAAGTAATCATTCCGGAGTAGGTTCCAGCACCTGGCACTCCAACAGTGCTTCGATCCTTGAAATCGAAAGAAACCTCCTGGTTGAATTTGCCTGGTAGATCGTTATCATTGCGGGTATCCTTTACTCGGATATTCCCTTTAAGGGCGCCTTCAAGCGTACCACGAATCGCACCTGCGGTCGTCAGGTTTCCATCTTTGTCTACCGACAGTTTATCGTTTCCAGACCAGAGTCGAGCAATTCCGTCCTTAGAATACCAGAGCCATCTCTCGCCGTTGGTCGGATTCTCAACAAGCTTTTCTTTGGTTCGATCGGCAAATGAAAAACCGGCCCCATTGCCTCCGCTGTGGATTTCATTTCCTTCAACGTGGAGAATGCGAGAGGGGGCCGTCGTCCCGATCCCCACCCTGCCAGAATTATCTACACTCAGGGCAGGATCTAGCGAGCCATCCCTCGCCACCAGTTTGCTGTGCCGGTGCCAAGAGTCTGCCATTTTGTTGGTGGCAAGTCCATCGAGTCCATCCCTTAAATATTGCAGTGCCAATCCAGTTCTTCGTTCATCGATGATATCTTTTTCTGTGATGGGATCCTTCTTCTTCTTTTTTATCCGTGCAAGTTGGTAGTAATGATGATGAGCCTTGGAATCCCAATTACCGATCCCGACCCGCCACCTGAGCTTATGCCTGACGCAGGTCTCCATCTTTACATCGTCCTCATTGGCGAGGGCATGGTCTACATCTTGTCTCACCTCTTCGATCCAGACGTCGAGGTAAACGATGAACTCATCCAACTTCTTGATCATATCCGGACCCGTATCTACGTCTTCTTGTGCGGAGTAGAGGATATCTTTGTGATCGTTTACCGCTTCGAGCCCGTCCACCAGGCACCTTCCAGCTTTTATCTTGAAGTCGTAGCCAGGCTCGTCCAGGGGCATTATCTTGAAACCGTCGTCCGGGGTCCCGTTGCCTATATACCATTGCCGGAGCATCTGCTCCTCGTAGCGCCTTATGTCCTCCAGCTCGTTCCAGTCCCGATCGAGGAGGGGGACCCCCTGCTGCAGCCTTATCCCGATGTACCTCTTCTTCGGATCGAAAGTATCCTTTTTATCGTTCGAAAAGTTCCCTTTCTGTTCTTCATCCCCAAACCAATACGATTTGCTCATGGAACTTCAGCCTCCCCCAGCGGAAAAGTCAAAACTATCGTCCTGGTGAGCTTCATGCTCGCATCTTTCGTGATGGGCTTATGATTGACGTAGTCCACGAAAAACATCTTGCCCGTATCCGGTCCTCCACTTGATTCGTCTATGCCGAGGAGAGCAAACTCCTCGTAGACCAGCGTCTCAGTTACAGGCTTCGCCTTATCAATGAATACCTCGATCTTCAGCCTGTTTGTGACCTCTCCGGTCACGATTTGATCGTCTTTGTCCAGGTACTCCATGTCAGAATCGTCTATCCTCTTCGCCCAGGCCCACCTGCCGTCGTCGTCGGCCATGTAAGGTAATTCCTTTTTTGAGTCGAAGAAGGATTTTACACAACCTTTAAATTTTGCATCACTTCCATTGCCGCCGCCGAAGGCCATGTACTCTATCCCCACCATCTTCCCAAAGTCCCTCTTCATGAGAGCTGCGAGAAATTTGCCGAAGTCGGCCACGATGGCATTCGACTTCCAGCCAGACTCGAAGACAACTCCATCATCCGAATATAACCTATCCCTGTACATCCCCTCTATCTTCAAATCCATCACCCTTTGATACGAAAAACGATATATCAGCAATTTAATAAAAAGAGATCCGCCGGTCCTTATAAGGCGACGTCCACATCCAGACCAGAGTGAAAAGTCCGATAACCATTATCGTTGCTTCTTTCGTCCTTTCTGCAAGAGTGGAGCCATCGCCAGCTAGCGGCGTCTCTGTAAAAGCCCTCGGCCATCCCTATCTTCTCATCCAAATATAACGATAGATGATCGGAGGATGCGTCGGAGACCTCTGCCAGCTCGAAGAACTCATAAATCCACTCGAAGGTTGTTGTTATTTCGAACCGGACGAATACGGGCAAAAACGACTCAATAATCTTCTTCAGCTCCTTCTCGTCGATCACCAAATCTTCGCCGAGACCCAAGAAGATGAAAAGGCCGATCGAGTTCCGCGAGTATCTGCCCTTCTCGCTCGGATCGAGGGTGTAGTGGACCTCGTCGAAGAACGTATCCATCTTAGACAAAAGTTCGAAATCCCTCGTGTCCACCGTCCTGGACGGCCCGCGGCGAAACCTCTCGCACCCGTATCTTTTGTCCGTCTCGTCCTCTTCGCCGTGCTCCATCCCGTAGGACCGAAAGATGTTGTTTGCGTACTCTTTGACGCAGCATCTCCTCCCCGTGAGGAAAGCCACCAGCTCCGCCAGCCCCGCAGCTGTGCCTTTCTTCTTGTAGAACTCGACAGCCCTCAGGACGAACTCCCGGTTCTTCTCCCCGAGAAGCTCGTAAAGGTCGAGGGAGAGCCAGGTTGCAAGCCAGGGCACGAACTCTCTGGGCGCTGCCATGGGATCGAAGTAGCTCGATATCCTTGAGATCGTCTCCTCGCTCCCGTAAAGCTCCGACTCGAAGACGGAGAGAAGCCTCTCCAGAAAGTCCCTGCTGGCCTCGTCCTTCTGGTAGACTGAAGGCAGATACCTCAGATAAGAGCGTCGGGGATAGTAGACTTTCAACGTCCTCAAAAGAGGCGAAGGCGTATCCATGTTCATCCTCCGGAGTTGCACCTCGATCTCGATGTATCGCCCCGCCGGAGCCTGGATGAGGCAGTCCCTGCCCCCCTCGGAGACGAAGGTCACCGGCTCCGCCGACGAGCCTCCTCCGCCACCCGATTCGGAGGTCCGGAAAGTTATGGTGACGGTGGAGTTCTCAGGGATCTCGGCGTCCAGGACCGCCCGATGCCAGCGACATCTAGGAATTCCGCTGTCCAGAGGGGAGAAGATGCGCTTTCCTTTCAGAGGTACTTCATCCTCCCGGTCTTTGAGCTTCAACACACCGTCTTCGGCGGTGAGAGCCTCGAAGTCGGGATCCTTTCCGTCCTCCCTCTTCCGGTCCTGGCGGTTCCAGTCCTCGCTGGTCAGAGCCCTGAACCCAAACTCAGACATCCGTCACCTCTATATCGTGAGAAGCCTTCTTGCCATCCGAATAAACGAGACCGTGCTTCGGAATGAGAACGTCGCCGTCCTGCTCAAGGCCTTCTTTGAGAAGCGTCACGCTTTTGACATAGTCCACGCCCTCGGTGCCGCCGATCGTCTCGAAGATCTCCGAGACGTAGACCGGCCTTCCGAAGGGCCAGCCTTTGCCATCTGGTCCCCCCTCGGTCGGGTGTAAAAAGTTGACCAGCCCAAGAGAGACCTTCGCCTTGACGGTGGCCGCCAGATGCTCCCGCATCTTCACCACCGTAGCCTTCACCGAGACCTTCACGTAGACGGGAGGGAGGACGAAGAGCTCTGTGGTCAGCAAACGGCTTTCGTCCAGGTGCCGATAGACGGCCTTAAGAAAGCCCGGGCTTGGAACCGAGAGGAGCTCTGGACTTTTTGGAACCACTATCACCGAGACGACGTCGGGCACCTCTCCCCCATGGATCGGATGAAACCTGGGGATGGCTTTCGCCCTGGCGACCCCGATCCCGGGAGCGCTCAGGGCTAGGTGCTCATAATCGGAGGACGTAACGGCTCTCGTGACCGTTTTCATCTCTCGTCTCGCCCGAGCCACAGCCTCTTCCAGAGTTCCAGCGTCCTCTCCGCCCCGGCCGCCGAGCTCGTTATCGACCCTCACCCGATCTCTGAGACCATCGTCCAACACTTCGCAGACTGCGTGAGGATCGACGTTCCCCCGGACGCCGCCGCCAGAACGGTAGGAGACGGTTATGTTCTCCTCCTCTTTTGGCGGGACCCTGCCCCTGACGCCGTCGCCGAAGGTCAATCTGCCGCCGATCGGATCGAGGATATAATGATCGTCGCCGGGACCCGAGGCATCGAGATCCTCCATCTCATTCCAGATCCTCCCCTCACATTCGACTTTGAGGCTTCCCGGAACGACCGGCTTTTTATCGAGGCCCAGGGTCAGGTTTGGCAGCCCCGAAGACGAAAATTTGACGTCATCGACCAGCTCCCCCTGGACCGCAGAGATGGTGTTCGGACGTATCCGATCGACCTTTGGCGGCATCTCATAGCCGCCCCTCTCGATCCTGCATCTCATCCAGAAGAGGTCGGAGCCATCGATCGATGCCCTATCCATCTCCTCTCCCTTTCCGATCCTGATCCTGATTTTGCCGTTGGTGGTGAGGCTTTTAGTCTCGTCCTTCACCCCGCTGGCCAAATTTTTCTTCGGATCGTCGCTTAAAAGAGGATTCCAGCCGGCTTCCTCTTTCCAGTCGCCGCCCTTTAAGAAATCCCACCTCAAGACGACGGAGGTATGCTCTTCGAGGTCGCCCCCCCATCTGCTCTCATAGACGTAAAAAGCTAAAGTGAGTTCACGACCCTTCGGGCTATCGCCAAACCCCAGATATAATGCGTCCCCCTGATGGGGGCTGGGACCGAAGGCGAAGTAATAGACGTTATCGTTTCCGTCGGCCGGAGTGTTATCGACAAAGCCTGAGCCCTGCTTATCGACCCAGGTCAGGATTTTTTCCAGCCGGACATTTGCCACCTCTAAATCCCGCTCTGTCTCGAAGACGATCTCGCCTCCGGTGAGGGGATCGACCGCCGCCACCTTCGTCCCCTCTAAAACGAGGGCCGCATCGCCCTTCAGCAGCGAAAAAGTGACGTCCACCTCTGCCACCCTCGGCGACCTGATCCCCGGCAGGCCCAAAAGCTTTAAGAATTTTTTATAGCTTTTGTCGTCGATCCTGTTCAACCTGTAAATCTGCATCTCTGCGAGCCATGCGAAGACCTCGATGAAGGTGATACCCGGATCGGTCAGGTTCCGATCCGTCCAGCTGGGGGCGTAGATGGGGATGCGGGATAGGGCGTCTCTCACCAGGTCGTCGAAGGTCTTGTCGTCCAGGTTCTCGGTGGGCAGCGTCAGGACGCCACCCCCAGCCTCATCGTGATCGCGTGGTCGCCGGAACAGACCATCTCGGATTCGCTTATCATCACGTCTTCGTCCTCGTCGTTGAGCTTCAGGCTCTCCACGTGATCGACGCCCTCTATCCCCTCCAGGAGAGAGTATACGTCGGAGAGGTGAACGTCCCTCCCAAACCGCCACCCCTCCCCATCGGGTCCGCCCCTGAGGGGGTGGAGGTAGTCCTTCAGCCTCTTCGTCACCGCCTGCTCCAGAGGGACCACCCCCTCCCTCGAGGTTGGGACGACCGAGACCGCCACCCGGACCTCCTTGTAGTCGGGACCCGAAACCTCTACCCTCTTTTCGGGGATCGTGTTCAGGCACCTTTCAACGAGGTATCTCTTCACAGTCCTGAGAAGCCCTGGGGTCGGCGTCGGCCTATCCTCGGCCCCTTTGGGAATTACGACGATCTTCAGCCGGGATCCGTCAACGTAGCATCGAGTTCTCGCCACCTCGCTCGAGGCGTTCTTTGCGAGCCTCTCGAAGTCCTCGAGGGTGACCGCTCGATCCATGTGCTTTATCAGGTGGGGTCCCCGTCGGAAGACCGCCTCCAGGGTCTCGGTGTCGGAGCCCCCCTCGGCGGGCAGGGGGTTTGATACGCGTTTCGCCCCAGCGATCGGCGTCTTGAGGACCACCACCTCGCCGCTGGCGACGTTGCCCCCGACCCCCCCTCCAGACTTGTAGCTCGCCTTTATGTTGTTTGTCCCGATGGGAGGGATCATGCCGTTGATGCCGTCTCCGAAGGCGACCTCTCCCGTAGCCCCGTCCAAGACGTAGTGCCGGCTTTTCGGCCCGGAATCGAATAAGTCCTCCACCTCCCTCCATCGGACCCAGGCGTCGACGACCTTGCCGGCCTCGTTCTTCACCTCCTCGACCTCTATCCCCTCAGAGGCGAGGAGCCCCCGGTCGTCCGCTGGGATCGCCGTCCCCTCTCTCACCCAAATTTCCGGAGAGATGACCGGCCGCCTGACGAAGCTGAATCTCCCGCTCTTCTCGCCGTTCCCTGACCCTATTATCTCGTCTTTGATCGTCTCGACCTGCTCCGCCCAGACGGTGTTCGGATATATCCCCTTCATGGGGAACGGAAGGCCTCCCGTTGAGATCCCCACGAGCCAGTAACGATCTCTTCCGAACTTGGTGATCTTCATCTGGTCGGAAGGTCCGATGAACTCGACCGTCTCGCTTTTGGTGAGGTTCTCTGTATCGTCGACGATATCGAGGCGCTCTCTTCTGAGAAGCCGCCCCGACCTTGCATATTCGGAGCCCAAAATCTTGTCCAGACAAACGTGTTCTCCATCCACGGCGATGACCGTCGCCGTCTCCCTGGCGAGAGATCCGTCGAAGATCTCCTCGAGGAGAAGCTTTGTGCCGATCCTCATCCCCTCCGAGGCCGAGGAGGCGAGGACCAGCTCGCTTCGCCCACCTTCGCCCACGGCATACTCCAAAATACCGGGAGCTTTGCACCAGCAATGCCATCCCACTTCGGGATCTGGATCGTCGGACAAGGAGGCGTCCTCCTTCACTGAGAAGAAGATGTTTACGTTCCCCTTGCCGAAGGGAGAGCCGAATCCGAGATAGATGGTGGGGTCCTCGTCCAAAAGAGGGACGAACGGCTCAAACCCCTTCCCCATCCTGTTCTTCTCTGATACGTCCCTGTACTCCAGGTTGTTGTAAGTGAGACAAAATTGAGGATATTCCCCGCTTTGGCTCTCGCTAAACTGGTAAAAGATCTCGATTCTTTCGATGCTGGGAGGGTGAAAGTTTGGAGATACGACCCAGGTTTCCTCTTTTATCACCTCAACTTCGGAGGACTTCTTTTTGAGGATATCCTCTTTGAGAGCCTCCCCTAAGGAAGGCCTCGTTCTGGAGGTCTCCTCTTTGGAAGCGTCCTCTTTGGTGGGCTTCTCTTCGGAGGCGTCCTTTGGGATTGTAGCAACTTTATGTATGAACTCCTCTCTTCCGTAGTCGCCGCCGACGATACGGACCCGGATCCAGCGGTTCATCTCCCCGCCGACCTCGGTCTCCATGAGATCCCCTGGGCAGTCGAACTTCACGCAGCCGTTGAAGGTCTCGGGGTTGAAAATGCATGAATTATCTTCGGCAGGATCTTTTACTTTCAAGGATATCCAGGACGATCTATCCCAGTACTCCCACGAGAGATCTGGTCTGCTATCGTGATCGCCAGTCCCTGCGAATGATATCGTGATCTCTGCCCCCTTCTTGGAGAAGGCCTCGTCGCTGGCGATGTAAAAGGAGTCGAAGAGCCTAGGCTGCCTTCCGAAGGGGAGAAAATCCTTTGATAGGTCCAGGGGAATGAAGTTGTAAAAACCGAGGTCCGGCGTTAGGGTTTCGCCCTCTCTTCTGGAGATATCGGATATAATGATCTTTTTGATCACGGGAAGCGCGGGTATCGATGCAGAGCCGATCTTGCAGCCGATCCATCGGCTCTTTCTTCCAGTGACCTCCATCTCTTTTATCTCGGCCTCGGGCCTCAATGTGACCAGGTATTCGCACCCGCCTTTATGGTCGACAGCCTCGGGTTTGATTTCGTTCTCCCGGATCGCGCCATCCTCGACGACAAATTCTTTCTCACCATCCTCCGTCCAATAAATCCATCTCCAGCTCTTCAGATCTCCAAGGCTGACGAAATTTTTGAAGCTGAACAAGAGGGTGATCTCTGCCGATCCGTCGACCTTGAAGAGGTCTAGGTGCCCCATGTAGAGGATGTGCTCCTGGAGGTTCTCCCCATCGAAGAATTTAAACTCGCCCTTCTCCCTGAGATCCCCTAGGTGGCTGTATATCGCATCCTTTTTTGGATCCGTGCTGAAGATCTCCTCCACCGATGCCCTCGTGGCGGTGAAATTTTTGGTCGTCTCGTAGGTCAGAGCCCCATGCTCCTTCGTCTCGGCGGTCGCCACCTGGGTTGCCGCCGGGACGAAGACGTTCTCGCGGAGGCCTTCGGCGAGATGAAAGGTCACAGGTGCCCTCGCGGGCCTAGCGGGCGAAAGCCTTATGCCGAGCATGTCGAGAAAGGCTCCAAAGTTCTTCTCCGGCACCTTGTTCAGCCTGCCGATGATCTCCTCCTGCATATGGGTGAAGATCTTCAGGAGGGCTACCCCAAAGTCCCCCTCGCTCGTCGATCTCCACTCTGGGACGTATAGGAGGGCTCGACGCCTCTCATCCTCCAGAAGATCTTCAAAGGACTTATCGATTATCTTTGGCATAGACTCTTCATTCCTTCAGGTGAAAGGGATAGACCAGATTGAACTCGTTGTTGGTGGCCCTCACCGAGTAGGTGATGCTGACGAGAACCTTTCCAGCATCGGACGCATCCTCATGTACTTCCACATCCCTGACCTCTATCCTCGGCTCCCAGAGCACAAGAGAATCTTTTACGCTCTCCTCCATCATCCCCCTGGTGGCGGCGTTGGGGCTCTCAAAGACGAAGTCGTTGATGCCGCAGCCAAAGTCGGGGTGCATGGCCCGTTCACCCTTCGAGGTGGCGAGGATGATCTCTACGGCTTCTCGCACGTCTTTTTCATATTGAGATACGGCGATCTTCCCAGCAGAATTCACGTTGACGGGAAACTTCCAACCTATTCCCAAAAACTCTCTGGCCATCTTCAACCTCGTTCACCTATCAGGACCCTCGTCATCCTATCAGAACCGTCATCTCTCCTCCGGCGATGCTGTTCGGCGGGCCGCTCTCGACGATCATGTCCCCCTGACGGGCTGCAGGCAGACCGTTGATGAGAACCGTCGCGCTTCCAACGGCTACAGTCCCGCCAACGTGAGGAACGACGCCGGTGACCTGGGGGCAGGCGTGAAAATCCGGACCCGCACGCCACGAGGGCTTTCCGCCGATCATCACGTTGGAGCTTCCCGGCCCCGGTCCGAGGGGCGTTCCGTGGCTCGTCGGATCTCCAAGCCGCGCTGCTGGTGGCATATGGTACATCCTCGGCAAGTTCAGTTTATCTTCACAAGAGAGCCCTGGACTGTGAGAATGCCGTTCGACTTTATCTCCATCATCCCGCTCGACTCGATCTTTATCGTCGGAGCCTTGATGCTGAGCTTGGTCTGGCTGGAGATCTCGATGGAGTTTTGTACTGAGTCTATCTTGATGGAATTGCCGCTCTTATCCTCGATCGATATCTTCTCATTTCCGGGTCCATCGTCGAGGAGGAAGGTATGGCCCGACTTGGTTTGAATCTCCACCTTTTCTTTTCCAGATTCGTCGTCTAAAAGGAGGCTGTGGCCCGATTTGGTGTGGATCTCGACCTTCTCTTTTCCTGACGCATCGTCGAAGATCATCTCGTGTCCACTCCTGGACTTGATCTTTCTCACGTTATTTTCGCCGTCGTCGTTCGTCTCGGGGGGCTTTTCTTCTCCGTTCCACAAGGCTCCGATGACGTAGGGATAGTTCATGTCGCCGTGATCGAAGGCGACCACCACCTCATCGCCGACCTCGGGGAGAAAGAAGGTGCCTCTCTCGTTTCCCGCCATCATTGTAGCCACCCTCACCCAGCCGCTCTCGTAGCCGTCGCCGAGCCAGGGGAATCTGACCTTGACCCGGCCAAGCTTTTCTTCGTCCTGGTTGTCTGTTACAATCCCGAGGACTATGCCGCCGATCCTTCCTTTCCCGGACCCGGTTTCGCTCCCTGTCAGCTCAAACAGTCCCAAC
>Ga0116202_10000792_pt1 | contig 17993 bp, 10 predicted proteins | sample LakKivw325mmetaG_FD_94479 | JGI IMG/M metagenome (GOLD analysis project Ga0116202, IMG submission 94479) | Anoxic lake water microbial communities from Lake Kivu, Rwanda to study Microbial Dark Matter (Phase II) - Lake Kivu water 325m metaG | ecosystem: Environmental > Aquatic > Freshwater >...
GCGTACCTCGACAGCGCGGTCTACCCGGCCGAGCGGTTCGAGTTCCTGGCCAGCCTGCCGACCAAGGATGAGCTGCGCTCGCAACTGGTCGGCGCCCTGGCCGCGCCGATGTGGGACCTGGGGCTGTCGCTCGAACGGCTGCTCGGGGACTTGGTCTACGTCCTCGACCAGCTCAAGGACCGGCCGGCCGCGGCCGGCGAGGCCGCCCCGGCGGCGTGACCAGCAGGTGAGTCGAGTAAAGGCAATTGCTGCTTCTAAAGAACGTCTAGAGGAGTCCGTTTTCGTGTTTACGGAGGAACAATGGCTGAAGGTAAAGTCCAGCAGGTAATGGAACTGGTCGAAGGGCTGACGGTCACGGAACTGGCCCAGCTCGTCAAGGAACTCAAGGACAAGTTCGGCATCACCGGCGCGCCGATGGTCGCCGCAGCCGCGGCGCCGGCCGCAGGCGGGGCGGCGGCAGCAGCGCCGGCCGAGGAGAAGACCGAATTCCACGTCACCCTCCAGTCGGTCGGCGACAAGAAGATACAGGTCCTCAAAGAGCTCCGGGCGGTGACCCAATTGGGCTTGAAGGAAGCCAAGGACATCATTGACAACGTGCCGAGCACGGTGAAGGAGAACGCGACCAAGGAAGAGGCCGAGAAGATCAAGGCCAAGCTCGAGGAAGTCGGAGCCAAAGTCGAGGTAAAGTAGGATGCAGCAGAAGGATTTCTCTAAGGCCGGCACCTTCTTAGAGATTCCGAATCTGCTGTCGCTCCAGCTCAACTCATTCCGCGACTTCGTCCAGCATGACGTAGAACCGGGCAAGCGCAGACCTGAGGGCCTGGAAGGCGTGCTCAAGGAGACCTTCCCGATCGAGGACGTGCACAAGAACTTCCGGCTCGAGTACATCGGGTACAACTTCGGCGAGGCCAAGTATTCGCCGGACGAGGCGATTGCCCGGGGCGTCAATTACGCGCTGCCGCTCAAGGTCGTATTCCGGCTCATCAAGAAGGAGTTCGGCCAGGAAACGGACCGGGTCACCGACATCATCGAGCAGGAGGTGTTCTTCTGCGAGCTGCCGTGGATGACGGTGAATGGGACGTTCATCATCAACGGGGTCGAGCGGGTGGTGGTGGCGCAGTTGCACCGCGCGCCCGGGCTCTACTTGTCTGAGGATGACGGCGAGTACTCGGCGCTCCTGGTGCCGCTGCGCGGCGCCTGGTTCGAGGTGGTCATTGACAAGCACAACTCGATGGTCGTGCTCTTGGACCGCAAGCGGCGGATTTCGGCCGCAACCTTCATGCAGGCGCTCGGGTTCGGCCACGAGGAGCTCATCGCCCAGCTCTTCCCGGTCGAACAGAAGAAGTACGCGCCGGGCCAGATATTCGCGAAGACGGTCAAGAGCGACGACGGCCAGACGACCTTTGCCAAGGCCGGCGAGTTCGTGACCGACGGCCTGGTCGAGTTCCTGCACACCAAGGGCATCTTCGAGGGCGCGGTCATTGACGGCGAGCTGCCGGGCGCGGAAATCCTGGCCAACACCGTCAAGTCGGACCGGGCCGAGTCCAAGGACGACGCGGTCAAGCAGATCTACTACCGGCTGCGGTCAATCGCACCGCATTCCATCGAGGTGGCGGAGAACGTCATCCTCGGGATGCTGTTCGACCCGCGGCGGTTCGACCTGTCCGAGGTCGGCCGGTACAAGCTCAACCGGCGGCTGATGCTGCGGGTGCCACAGACCGAAACCGGACTCCTGAAGTCGGACGTCATCGCCATCCTGGACCGGCTCCTCAAGTTCGGCGGCGACGGCCGGCAGACGAGAATCAGCTTCCCGGTCAAGGACGCGGACGAGCGCAATTCGATCCTCAAGGCGCTCAAGGCCGAGGAACTCGAACCGGGCAGCCATTTCTGGCACGAGCGGCTCAAGAAGCTCGAACTGGTGTACGCGAACGAGACCGAGGGCCAGGCGGTGGAAAAGGTGCTGGGCAAGCTCGGGTACAAACCGGTGGTCGAGCAGGTCCGCCTCCAGGCGGACGACGTTGACCACCTGGCCAACCGGCGGGTCAAGCAGTGCGGCGAGCTGCTGGAGAATCAGTTCCGTGTCGCCCTGATGCAGCTCGGGCAGAACATCAGGGAGCGGGCGGCGTTCATTGACGACTCGCACCTGAACCCGACCGAGCTCGTCAACACCCGGGTGGTGGCCAACGCCATCCTGAAGTTCTTCACCCAGAGCCAGCTCTGCCAGTTCATGGAGCAGACGAATCCCCTGGCCGAGCTGACCCACAAGCGCCGGATCTCGACCCTCGGGCCGGGCGGCCTGACAAGAGAGACCGCGGGCTTCGAGGTGCGCGACGTCCACTACTCGCACTACGGCCGGGTCTGTCCGATTGAAACGCCGGAAGGCCCGAACATCGGCCTGATTTCGACCGTCTCGACCTATGCCGAGATTGACAAGTTCGGGTTCATCACGACGCCGTACTGGCCGGTGCGCGACAGCGTGGTGCACGTGGGCAAGGGCAAAGAGGTGTACCTGAATCCCGAAGAGGAGGAGCGGTACACCATCGCCCAGGCCAACTCCGACCTGACCGGGGACAACCATTTCGCCCGGGAAGATGTCATCTGCCGCAGGCAGGGCGACGTCGTCACCGTGCCGCCGGACCAGATTGACTACATGGACGTGTCGCCCCGCCAGCTCTTCTCGCCGTCCACGATTCTCGTGCCGTTCCTGGAGCACGACGACGCGGACCGGGCGCTGATGGGCTCGAACATGCAGCGTCAGTCGGTGCCGCTGCTTCTGCCTGAGAAACCGCTGGTCGCGACCGGGGTCGAAGGCAAGTTCGCGTCCGAGTCCGGGCTGGTGGTGCTGGCCAAGGACCCGGGCGTGGTGACCGAGGTTGACTCGCGTAAGGTCTTGGTCAGGACCGATACCGGGCTGGTCGAATATCGGCTGCAGAAGTATAAGAAGTCGAACCAGTACACCTGCCTGTCCCAGCGGCCGATGGTCAGAGTCGGCGACCGTGTGAAGCGCGGGGACCTTCTGGCCGACGGGCCGGCGACCGAGGAAGGCCAACTGGCGATGGGCCGGAACGTGCTCGTCGCATTCGTGCCCTGGCGCGGGTACAACTACGAGGATGCCATCATCGTCTCGGAAAAGCTCCTGGGCGAAGACGCGTTCACCTCGATCCAGATTCTTGAGTTCGAAATCCAGGCGCGCGAGACCAAGTTGGGACCCGAGGAAATCACCCGCGACATCCCGGGCGCGACCGAGGACGACCTGCGGAACCTCGACGAATTCGGGGTCATCCGGGTCGGGGCCGAGGTCGGGCCGGACGACATCCTGGTCGGCCGGATTACATCCAAGGGCGAGACCGAGTTCACGCCCGAGGAGAGGCTGCTGCGTGCCATCTTCGGCGAGAAGGCGTCGAACGTCAAGGACACCTCGATGCGGGTGGACCCGGGCGTTTACGGGGTCGTGGTCAGCCGGAGAATCCTGTCGCGCAAGCTCGGGGACGGCCTGTCGAGGCGGCTCGAGAAGGACCGGATTGCCGAAGCCGAGCACGCGTTCGAGCTCCGCAAGCAGTTCATCATGGAGCGGCGCAACGCCAAGATGCGCGATATCCTGTTGGACCAGAAGGCCGCGGCGCCGGTCAAGGACTCGAAGGGTAACGTGCTGCACCTTGCCGGTCATCCGCTGACCAGGGAGTTCCTTGAGTCGGACGAGTTCGCCAAGGCGCGGAACTTCGAGCAACTGGTCTCGAATCCCAAGAAGCAGCTCCAGGTCCGTACCGTGCTCAAGGAGTACGACGAGATGCTGGAGAACGCCGAGAAGGAGAAGCGCCAGGAGTCGGAGCGGGTGTCGCGCGGGGACGAACTGCCGCACGGCGTGCTGAAGTGGATTACCATCTTCATCGCCCAGAAGCGGCGGCTGGCATCCGGCGACAAGATGGCCGGCCGGCATGGCAACAAGGGCGTGGTTTCCAAGGTGCTGCCGGTCGAGGACCTGCCGTACCTTGCAGTCGTGCCCGAGGGCGCGCCGTCCGAGACGATGGCCGGGATGCGCGGGCTGGCGGTGGACATGGTTCTGAATCCCCTGGGCGTGCCTTCGCGCATGAACCTGGGCCAGGTGTTTGAAGCCCACCTGGGCTGGGCCGCGCAGACGATGGGATACCAGGCAATCTGCCCGGTGTTCCGCAGCGCGACGCCTGAGGAAATCAAGGAAGAACTGCGCAAGGCCGGGCTGCCTGAGGACGGCAAGGTCGTGCTGTTCGACGGCCGGACCGGCGAGCCGTTCAAGGAGAAGGTGACGGTCGGTATTCTGTACATGATGAAGCTCGTGCACATGGTGGATGACAAGATCCACGCGCGTTCGACCGGCCGGTATTCACTCATCACCCAGCAGCCGCTGGGCGGCAAGGCCCAGTTCGGCGGCCAGCGGTTCGGTGAAATGGAAGTGTGGGCGCTTGAGGCCTACGGCGCGGCGCACGCGCTCCAGGAAATGCTGACCATCAAGTCGGACGACGTCGAGGGCCGCAGCGTGCTCTACGAGGCGCTGATTCGGGGCAAGAACCCGCCCAAGCCGCGGCCGCCGGCGTCGTTCTCGGTGCTGGTCAAGGAGCTGCAGGGCCTTGGTCTTGAACTCGTGCCGGAGCGGCAGGGGGAGGTCCAGTGATTGCCGAACGCGATTTCCGGGACTTTGACGCGCTGAGGCTGCGGGTCGCTTCGCCGGAGACAATCCGTTCCTGGTCCTCGGGCGAAGTCATCAAGCCCGAGACGATAAACTACCGGACCCAGAAGCCGGAGCGCGACGGCCTGTTCTGCGAGAAGATCTTCGGCCCGGTCAAGGACTACGAGTGCAACTGCGGCAAGTACAAGAAAATCCGCTACAAGGGCATCGTCTGCGACCGGTGCGGAGTCGAGGTGACCACTTCGTCGGTGCGCCGGCACCGGATGGGCCACGTCGAACTGGTCGTGCCGGTGGCGCACACGCTGTTCTACCACGTGCCGCCGTCGAAAATCGGCCTGATGCTCGCGATGTCCATCAACCAGGTCGAGACCGTGCTGAACTACGAGGCGTACGTGGTGGCCGAGCCCGCGGACTCGCAGTTCAAGAAGATGGAGCTGGTGAACGAAGAGGAGTATCGCGAGTGCCGGCAGAAGTACCCGAGTTTCGAGGCGGTGACCGGCGCGCCGGGCTTGAAGCAGCTCCTGTCCCAGATCGAACTCGACGACCTGGCCGCGGAGTTGCGCGCAAGAATCAAGCACGAGACCTCGCGGAGGTTCGAGTTGTTGCGCCGGCTGCGGGTGGTCGAGGCGTTCCGGACTTCAGGCGCAAGGCCGGAATGGATGGTGCTCGACGTGCTGCCGGTGATTCCGCCGGACCTCAGGCCGCTGGTGCCACTCGAAGGCGGCCGGTACGCGACCAGCGACCTGAACGACCTGTACAAGCGGGTCATCGTGCGCAACAACCGGCTCAAGCATCTGATGTCAATCAAGACCCCGGAGATAATCCTCAAGAACGAGAAGCGGATGCTCCAGGACGCGGTTGACACCCTGTTCTCGAACGAGACCAGACCCAGGCCGGTGCGCGGCCGGGGCAACCGGGCGCTCAAGTCGCTCTGCGAGGCTCTGCGCGGCAAGCAGGGCCGGTTCCGCCGGAACCTTCTGGGCAAGCGGGTTGACTACTCGGGCCGGTCGGTCATCGTGGTTGACCCGTCGCTCAAGCTGCACGAGTGCAGCCTACCAAAGGAAATGGCGCTCGAGCTGTTCAAGCCGATGATCCTCCGGCGGCTCGAAGAGCGCAAGATGGCCGAGAGCGAGCGCGGAGCCAAGAGTATGTACCGCAAGGAAGCGCCCGAGGTGTGGGAAGTGCTGGAAGAGGTCACCAAGGACCATCCGGTGCTCCTGAACCGCGCGCCGACCCTGCACCGGATTTCTATCGAGGGATTCTTCCCCAGGCTGTCCGAGCAGCGCTCAATCGGCATCCACCCGCTGGTGTGCCCGCCGTTCAACGCGGACTTCGACGGCGACACCATGTCGGTGCACGTGCCCTTGACGCCGGAGGCGATTCTTGAAACCGCGGTCCTGACCCTGTCTTCGCACAACATCCTGTCGCCGGCCCACGGCCGGCCGCTGATGACCCCGTCCCAGGACATCGTCGCGGGCGTATATTACATGACCAAGTCCAAGCCGAGCCTGGGCGAGCCCAAGCGCTACTTTGACGACTTCTCAACGGTGCACACCGCGTACGAACTGGGCGAACTCGACATCCACGAGCCGGTCAGATTCAGATTCAAGGGCCAGTGGGTGAACACCACGGTCGGCCGGGTGCTGCTGAACGAGGTGCTGCCGGACGAGCTGCGGTTCGTGAACGAGACCTATGCCAAGGACAAGCTGGTGGCGGCGGTTGACCGCTGCGCAAGGACACTGGGGATGGACGCGACCGCCAAGCTCCTGGACGACATCAAGGACTTAGGGTTCGAGATGGCGACCCGGTCCGGCCTGTCCATCGGCATGGACGACATCACCGTGCCACCGCAGAAGGCCGAAGTGCTGGACCGGAGCGAGAAGGCGCTGCGCAAGGTGTACAAGGCGTACGACCGCGGGCTGATGACCGACGCCGAGAAGTACAACCTGGTGGTGAACATCTGGACGCTCGCGACCGCGGAAATCGAAGAGGCGCTCATGCACCGGCTGAGCCAGGACCGCGAAGGGTTCAACCCGGTGTACATGCTGATTGACTCAGGCGCCCGTGGCTCGCGCACTCAGGCGTCACAGATCGGCGGCATGCGCGGCCTGATGGCCAAGCCCCAGCGCCGTTCGGTCGGCGAAGAGGTCATCGAGACGCCGATCAAGAGTTCGTTCCGCGAAGGGCTGTCGGTGTGGGAGTACTTCATCTCCACCCACGGAGCGCGCAAGGGCCTCACCGATACCGCGCTGAAGACCGCGGAGGCCGGGTACCTGACCAGGCGGCTTGTGGACGTGGCCCAGGACGTAGTCATCACGATGGAGGACTGCGGCACGATCCTCGGCCAGGAGGTGACCGCGCTGCGCGAAGGCGGCGAAATCGTCGAGCCGCTCTCCGAGAGAATCATGGGCCGGTTCGCGGTTGACGACATCACCAACCCGGTGTCGGGCGAGGTGATCGTCAACTCCGGCGAGGAGATATCGGACAGGTCGGCCGAGGAAATCGAAGACTACGGCATCGAGCGGGTGCGGGTCAGGTCGGTCCTGACCTGCGAGGCGCCGGCCGGGCTGTGCGTCAAGTGCTACGGCAGAAACCTGGCCGCGGGCCGGATTGTCGAAATCGGCGAGGCGGTCGGCGTGGTCGGGGCGCAGTCAATCGGCGAGCCGGGCACCCAGCTCACCCTGAAGACCTTCCACATCGGCGGCGTGTCGTCGCGCGTGGCCGAGCAAACCAAGGCGGTCGCCAAGTTCCCGGGCTCGGTCAAGTACGAGGGTCTGGCGGTTTCGGCCCGGACCGACGGCGAGCCGGTGGCCCTGGACCAGGGACGGATCATCGTCACCGCGGCGGACCGGCACGTGCCGTTCACCGTGCCGATGGGCGCCATCGTCCGGGTGCGCGACGGCCAGAGCGTGGCCGAGGGCGAGACGCTGTTCGAGTGGGAGCCGTATTCGATTCCGATTCTCGCCCGGGCCAAGGGCACGGTCGGGTACCAGGACATCGAGGTCGGCATCACGGTGCGCGAGGACATTGACGAGCGCACCGAGCGCATGCAGCGCATCATCACCGAAGACCGGGAGAAGAAGCGGCATCCGAGCATCTCAATCGTCAACGCCAAGGGCAAGGCGGTCGAGACCCACGCGCTGCCCGCGGGCGCGTACCTCGTGGCCAACCACAAGCAGGAGGTGGTGCCGGGCGACACCTTGGCGCGGCTGATGCGCGAGATGGGCCGGACCCGGGACATCACCGGCGGCCTGCCCAAGGTGGCCGAGCTGTTCGAGGCCAAGCGGGTCAAGGACCCGGCCATCATCTCGGAGATTGACGGTTCGGTCGAGGTCGGCGAGCCGAAGGAAGGCGAGTGGCTGGTCCGGGTCATCTCCGAAGGCGGCACGGCCAAGGAATACCAGGTGCCGTACGGCAAGTACCTGCTGGTGCAGACCGGTGACCAGGTCAGGGCCGGGGACAAGCTGTGCGAAGGCTCGGTTGACCCGCACGACGTGTTGAAGGTCAAAGGCTGGATGGCGGTGCAGGAGTTCCTGACCAACCAGATCCAGGCGGTGTACCGGTTGCAGAAGGTGAAGATCAACGACAAGCACATCTCGGTCATCGTGCGGCAGATGCTGCGCAAGGCCAAGGTGATTGACGCCGGCGATTCGAACTTCATCGAAGGCGAAATCGTCGAGCGGCGCAAGCTGATGAACGAGAACCAGAAGCTGGCGGGCGAGAACCTGAGGCCCGCGAGCTTCCAGCCGATACTCTTAGGGATCACGCGCGCGGCGCTCTTGACCGACAGCTTCCTGTCCGCGGCGTCGTTCCAGGAGACGACCCGGGTCCTGTCCGAAGCGGCTATCCAGGGCCGGCAGGACAGGCTGAGAGGGCTGAAAGAGAACGTCATCGTCGGGCGCCTGGTGCCGGCCGGCACCGGCTTCCGCGAATTCTCAAGAATCAAACTGGCAACCGAAGAGGTGAAGCAAACCACAGAGCAGGAGGCCGGATAGTATGCCGACAATCAACCAACTGGTGCGCAAGCCCAGACAGCCGGTACATTCGCGGTCCAAGACCCCGGCGCTGAGGGGCAATCCCCAGAAGCGCGGCGTCTGCACCCGGGTGTACACCACGACCCCGAAGAAGCCGAACTCGGCGCTCAGGAAGGTGTGCAAAGTCCGCCTGACCCACGGGCAGGAAGTCACCTGTTACATCCCGGGCGAGGGCCACAACCTGCAGGAGCACTCAATCGTGCTCGTGCGCGGCGGCCGCGTCAAGGACCTGCCGGGCGTCCGCTACCACATCATCCGCGGAGTGCTCGACACGGCCGGGGTCGAAAACCGGCGCCAGGGCCGCAGCCAGTACGGCGCCAAGCGGCCCAAGGCCGCGCAGGCCTCCTAAGGAGCGCGCATGTCAAGACGACGCAGTGCGATTCAGCGGCCCCAGGCTCCGGACCCGCGCTTCGGCTCGAGCTTTGTCACCAAGTTCATGGGCTGCCTGATGTGGCAGGGCAAGAAGACCGTGGCCCAGCGCATCTTCTACGGCGCGATGGACCTGATTCAGGAGAAGACCAAGGAAGACGGCTACGCGGTGTTCCAGAAGGCGATGAACAACGTCAAGCCGGTGCTCGAAGTCCGGCCGCGCCGGGTCGGCGGCGCGACCTACCAGATTCCGATGGAAGTCCGGCCCAAGCGAAGGGACCAGCTTGCCATCAAGTGGACCGTCACCGCGGCCCGGGCCCGGACCGAGCACACGATGATGGAAAAGCTGGCGGGCGAGCTGATTGATGCGAGCAAAGGCCAGGGCGCCGCGGTCAAGAAAAAGGAAGACGCGCACAAGATGGCGGAATCAAACCGCGCCTTCGCCCACTACCGCTGGTAGCGCTTCACCCGAACTCATCGGCCGGGGCTTCTCGCCCCGGCCTTCGTTCAATTGCAGCCCGCATTGACACCCGGTTTGGCCGGCGGATAATCAGTAGGCTGCACGGCAGAGAGCAGCCGCGGCCAGGGGGCGCGGCCCGCGCTGCCGGGACAAGATTCAAGAGTCAGGAGGATTGATGACTCGAGTTCTTTACCTAGTGGCGTTCGCTACTTCGGCCCTTGCGGGCACGGTTGTCCCTGAGCTTGAGCAGACACTTGCCAGCGCCAAACCGGACGACCGGATTGACATCGTCGTGCAGACAACGCTGCAGGGCGACCTGAATCAACTGCCGCCCAACACCAGTTACGACGATAAGGTCGGCTTTCTGCAGTTTGTCGCCAGGCGGGCCCAGCGCGACATCCTTGGGTATCTTGAGACGACCGATGCCGGGGAGGTCCGCACGTTCTGGCTGGTGAGCCGGATTGCGCTGACCGCCAGCCCTGAGGTGATTCGTGCCCTGGCCGCGCGCGAGGATGTCGGGTTTGTGACCGACGACTTTGTGGTCAGGCTCGACGACCGGCCGACCCCGCCGGAAGAAATCGTTGACGCGCCGGACTGGAACATAACGAAGGTCAGCGCAGACCAGTGCTGGTCGGCCGGGTTTGACGGTACCGGTATCGTGGTCGGCAACATTGATACCGGGGTGCTTGTCACTCACGCCGCATTTCACGGTCGCTGGCGTTCCACGAACGGCTGGTTCGATGGGGTCAACGGCCAGCCCAGTCCCTACGACGACAATGACCATGGTACGCATACGATGGGGACAATCTGCGGTGGTGACGGCCCTGGCCCGGATCCGAACGACATCGGCGTCGCGCCCGGTGCGACCTTCATTTGCGCCAAGGGGTTCAATTCGAGCGGCAACGGCCAAGCGAGCTGGATTGACGCCTGCATCAACTGGATGGCCGGCACGGGCCGGCCCGATGTCTGCTCCAATTCCTGGGGCTCAAGCGACCGCACCGCCCCCTATTTCTTCGATTCGTTCAACAACATGCGCAGTCTGGGCATCATCGTCGCAGCGTCAATTGGCAATCCGCGCCCTGGCGCTTCGACCTCGACGCCTCCCGGTTCGTTTCCGTGCGCCATCGGCTCTGGAGCGACCACCTCGACCGACGCGCTGGCGAGTTTCTCAAGTCGGGGTCCGGCTCCGAATCTGGCGCCCTGGACCACGGCCACCGAGTGGCCGCGGTCTGACTGGAACCGCTACAACCCCGGCATCTCGGCACCGGGCCAGAGCGTGCGCTCGTCGCTGAGGAACGGCTCGTACGGCAACATGAACGGCACTTCGATGGCGTGCCCGCATGTCGCGGGCGCAGCCGCGGTCATGCTCCAGAAGAGCTCGAACCTGGCGCACAATGACGTTTTCACGCTGGTGACCGACTGGGCCGACGAGCCGGCGGGCGGCGGGCCGTACCCGAATAACAACTACGGCTGGGGCAGGCTGAACGTCAAGGCCGCCCTTGACCACGTGATGCCGATGCCGACGCTTTCGGGCATCAGTCCGAACTCAGCCAACCGGCTGCAAACCCTCGACGTGGTGTTTACCGGAACGAACTACATCCAGGGCGTGAGCACGGCCCAGTTCGGGCCAGGCATCACCATCAACTCGAACACGGTGAACAGTTCGACGCAGTTGACCGCGAACGTGACGATTGACGCGGGTGCAGCGACCGGCCCGCGCAGCGTGCACGTGGCGAACTCGGGTCCGGGCGGCGGCAGCTCAGGTGACCAGACGTTCACGGTGAACAACCCGGGGCCGACGCTTTCGGGCATCAGTCCGAGCTTTGCGAACCGCTGCCAGACCTTGGATGTGGTTTTCACCGGCACGAACTATATCCAGGGTGCGAGTTCGGTCGTTTTCGGAGACGACATCTCACTCATTTCCGTCACGGTCACCAGCGCGAGCCAGTTGACTGCCAGAATCACGGTTGAAGCCGGAGCTGCAACCGGCGCGCGCAACGTGTCCGTGACCAACAGCGGGCCGGGAGGCGGTAATTCCGGCACGCAGGTCTTCTCGGTCAACAACCCGGCTCCCGTGCTCTTGAGTATTGACCCTGCAGCCGGGAACCGGTTGCAGACCCTGGACGTGGTATTCACCGGTGACAACTACTTCGGCGACGCCACTTCGGTCGGGTTCGGGGACGGCATCCGGGTCAATTCGGTCACGGTCAACAGCCTGACCGAGTTGACGGCAAGCATCACCATCGAGGTCGGAGCCGCAACGGGCCCGCGCGATGTTTCAGTCACCAACGCCCTGCCCGGCGGCGGAACCGCGGTCCTCGAAGACCGTTTCACGGTCGGCACGCCTGTTCCGAGTCTGACCGCAGTTGACCCCAACGCCGGCGTCAGAACTCGGACCATGGACGTTGTGCTCTCCGGTGATAACTACTTCACCGATGCGACCACGGTTGGGTTCGGAGACAATATTCAGGTCAACTCGGTCCTGGTCAACGGCCTGACCGAGCTGACGGCAAGTATCACCATCGAGGCCGGCGCCGCAACCGGTGCGCGCGACGTCTCGGTTACCAATGCCGCGCCCGGCGGCGGGACCGCGACGCTCGATGACGGATTCGTAGTGTACCCGCTCAAGCCGGCAGCCTTCGGCCTGCTGACTCCGGCTGACGGTCAGACCGAGGCGCCATGTTCCGGCAACCTGACGTGGGAGCCTTCGGCCGGCGCTGAGAGTTACGACGTGTACCTGGGTCTCAGCTCGCCGCCGCCGCTGTACGCCGAGAACATCGGCGATGTCACGACCTGGCCGTACCGCGGGCTTCAGGTCTATGGCAAGTACCACTGGGCGGTCATCGCCCGGAACGACAACCCGGAGCAGACCAGGTGCGACGCCGACTTCGAGTTCCTGACCACCGCCGGCTTCGAGCAAGGCTGGGTCGAGATGCAGAAGAGCGTGCCTGGCTCGGCCGCGGTCAAAGACGGCGCATGGCTGGTCGTCGGCCAGCCTGGGACCGACGCCCTGCCCGTAGTGTACGTAGCCAAGGGCAACAAGTCGGTCGAGTTCCAGAGCTACGACCCGATTGCCGATGCGTGGGCTTCGCTCGCGGACATCAATGCGGTCGAAGCCGGCAGGGAGAAGCCTCCGAAGAAGGGCTGCGCGGCGACGAGCGATGGCGAGCGGTACATTTACATGACCAAAGGCAACAACACGCTCGGGTTCTGGAAGTACTCCATCAGCGGCGACTCATGGCAGCGGTTGCCGGACGTACCGCTGGGTGCTGGCAAGAAGGTCAAGGGTGGGAATGACCTTGCCTTTGTCAAGGGCGACACCGACTACGTGTACCTGCTGAAGGGGTACGGTACGGAGTTCTACCGGTTTGACACTGAACGTGGCCGGTGGGATACGCTGGATAACGTGCCATATGGGGTGGCGCCGAGGTACAATGCTGGGTCATTCCTGGTGTGCGACGGTGCGGGCGCACTCTACGCGCATCAGGCGAAGTACACCGACGCGACCAGGACGCACCACTACATGTTCCGCTACAACCTTGGGGCCCAGGCGTGGGTCCCCGAAGCTGGCGCGAAGGGCATGCCTGTTCCGGGCATGGACGGTGGCAAGATGAAGCTGAAGAAGTCGAAGGACGGCGGTGCCGGGGCCTGGTTTGACGATGCGCTCTACGCGCTCAAAGGTGGGAATACCTGCCAGTTCTACGTGTATGAGCCGGTCGGCGATACCTGGACCGAGCTTGACACCATTGACTCCTATGGTTCCACGTTGAAGAAGAAGAAGGTGAAGGCCGGCGGGGACCTGGCGAGCTACGGGTTTGGAGTGTTCTTCGCGCTCAAAGGAAACAAGACGAATGAGTTCTGGCGGTACGTCGAGCCGACAGGCGCTTACGGTCTACCGCTTACCGCTGACCGCTCCGGCGTGCAGGCCGGGGAACTCATCGTTCATCGCTCATCGTTCATCGTTTCTCCAAGTCCGCTCTCCAGCGGCTTCGCGACGCTGCGCTACAGCTTGCCCAGACCCGGGCCGGTGAGCGTCACTGTCTTCGACGTTGCTGGTCGTTCCGTGTTCCGCACCGGGACGCTAGGCCGCTTGACCGCTGGAACGCTTCCGCTGGACCTCAGAGGTCTCAGCGCGGGCATCTACCTTGTCCGCCTTGACGCCGACGGTTTCGGCTCGAGCGAGAAGCTTGTGGTGCACAGATAGGCATCGGCCGGACAGAGAATGGCGGGACAGCCGAACAGGGGAATAATGGGCGCCCCCCGTATTTCTGAGCCGGAGGCGTGTCAAAGATGAGGAGAAGAGAGAAGAACACAGGGACCGGTTAGGGACACTTCCATAGGGCCTCCGGCCAAAGGCAGGATACAGAATACAGCGGACAGGAAACAGGGGCGGGCGGCGAAGCGGGCGGACGGGATGAGAAACGAACCCGAGGACGGAGGATGAGAGTAAGGTGAAGAGTGTCGTATCGAACAGCGTAGCGGTTCAGATATGATGACCCGTCAAAGCACAGGTATCATGAGCCGTGTCGCGGACCGTAAGATGCGCCGTGAACAGTGACGTACTTTGCATCGTAGCCTCCGTCTTTTCAGGTCCGGTGTAGCGGCTCGTATTCTGCACGTTTGCGGTGGACGTATCGGTGTTCATTTTGGGCAGGGCTTTGACGCGGATTTCGAGCACCGTGTCCTTGACCGTAGAGAAGTCCGTCCGGTAACCGGTGACGACACCCGTCACGGGGCCCGTGGTGGAGGGGGAGGCCGGTCACTCGAAGTGTCAGTCAGCTAACATCTTGTCCTATCGAGCGTTAGTTTGAATTGGGTCGTCCATAAGTCTGTGGCATAGGTGCCACATTGTCTCGTCGGCTGACACGAGTTGACGGGCCAGTGGTGATTTGCCGGTTCTGTGGTCAGTGGTCTGTGCGGTTGGGCGAGAAGCGGGAAGGCTAGTGCACCAGAACGAGTCTGGCGCGGGCAGAGTCAGTCACGGCGAAGTACACGCCGGGTTGAGCGGGCGTGCCGGCTTCGTCGCGGGTGTCCCAGCCAACGGAACCTGCGCCGAGCGTACGGACTGTCCTGCCGGCTGGGTCGAGAATCAGAATGGGGGACGAGCGAGGCTCGAATTGGAATGGTCCGCGGCCGATTGGCGGGCGAACCACGAGGTCGAGCGCGACCGGCGGTCGTCCGTCGTGCTCGACAAGAGCCAGCGTTTGAGCGGCCATGGTCTGGAGGAACAGGGCCGTGTCAGGAGCAAGCCCGGCGGTGAAGGGAAGGCCGGTCGGGTCAGCGTCGAACAACCTGCCGTAGAAGACGCAGGCGGCAAGATACGAACCCATGAGTGTCGCGTGGCACATGTCGTCCTGCCAGAGTGTGATTGTTGGCACTCGTCGGCGGGCGCGGGCCCAGGCAAGTCCGACCGGGCAGAGCGTCGAGCCGAGTTCATCGGCAATCATCCGGTATGCGGCAGCGACCGAGTCCTGCATTTCGAAGTAGTCGCGGAAGCAGGGGCTTGAGTCTCCGCCGAAATACATGGTGCCGCCGTCGCGCCAGCCCCAGGTCATGTAGAACGCAGTGCTCTCACCATGGGCCAGGATGAGCGAGTCGAGCCTTCGACAGGCCGGGTACATGTGTCCGAACCGCTGCGAGTTGATGCTCGGTATCTGGCTTTGTTCCTGCAGCACGACGAAGTTCCAGGAGTCCCGGGTAATCATGTCGAGGGTCTGCCGTAGCTGGCTGTGCTGTTCGAGGGTGTACCCGCCCGGCGCGCTGAGGTCGGAGAAGGCGAACCTGCCGGCCGAAACCGCGAGGCTCTCGAACAGGCCGGGCACGTCGTTGACATAGGTGTGGCTGTTGCCGACGAAGAGCACGCGCAGCGTGTCGCGCTCCTGCGCCGGAGCAAGACCCAACAGCAGAGCCAGGGCCAGCAGCGCGCGGCTCACGCCAGATGCTAGCAGCGTCCTGTCCGGCGTCAACCGCGGGCCCGCGACACCAGACCCGAAACGGAGCCACGAAGGCACGAAAACACGAAGAACAAACCTGTATGGTCAATCCGCGCGATGCATGCATTTCGGTGCTCGTTTGTTCGGACTTCTGCCTGCTTCGTGTCACTTCGTGGCTTCGTGGCGGTTGGCCCTCGGTCCGGTGCTGTGTTGACACCGGCCATGCCGAAGATACGATTTGACACCTTGTTGTTCGCCCAGGTTCTTTCTTTTCTGGTCGCGGTCTCGCCGGTGCAGGACCTTGCCGGTTCGGACGTGGCGAATGACCAGGGCGGAGTCATACGCTTGAGCTGGACCGCGCCGACCGATTCGGCTCCGCTTGGCGGATTCAGAATCTACCGGTCGCAGTCTTCGGACACCGGCTTTACAGTCGTCGGCGACGAGGCGGCCTCAGCGTCCGAATTCCTGGACGGCACCGCACGCGATGGTCAGAAGTACTTCTACCGCGTGGTCGCGCTGGCGCCGGCGGATTCGGCCGGCGTCGTGGCTGATTCGGTCCTGAGCGTGGTCACGGGACCGGTGTCATCAAAGGCCCAGTGGTTCAACGCCAGCCGGCTGAACATCCTCATTTTCTCCGCAATCATCTGCGGGCTGTTCATCTTCTACATTCAGCGGGCGCGCAAGGGCGTGAAGATGTTCGTGCGCAAGATTGCCGGGCTGGACGCGATTGATGACGCTCTGGGCCGGGCGACCGAGATGGGCAAGCCGATAATGTTCAGCTTCGGACTCGGGTACATCACCGACATGGTGGTCATCGCCGCTTTGCCGCTGTTGCGCAAGGTGGCGATGAAGTCGGCCGAGTACTCAACCCGTCTCCTGGTGCCCAACTCTGACCCAATCGTGATGACCGCGGCGCAGGAGACGGTAAAGGAAGCCTACACCGAGATGGGCCGGCCGGACTTCTACAGCGCGGACAACGTGAACTTCCTGACTTCGGACCAGTTCGGCTATGCCGCGGGTGTGGACGGCATCATTCTGCGTGAGAAGCCGGGCGCGATATTCTGGCTCGGCTACTTCTACGCCGAGTCGCTGATTATGGCCGAGACCGGGCACTCGGTCGGCGCGATTCAGCTCGCGGGCACGACCGAGACTACCCAGTTGCCGTTCTTCGTAGCAGCCTGCGACTACACGATGATTGGCGAGGAGATCTACGCCGCGTCCTGCTATCTCCGGCCTGAGCCGGTGATGCTCGGGACCCTCAAGGGCGAGGACTTCATCAGGTTCTGGCTGATTGTGCTTACCACTGCCGCGGTGGTGATGGGCACGCTGGCCGCAATCCTGGCCAAACAGGCGCCCTGGTTGCAGACAGCGTATGATACGGTCGTCAAATGGGCGACGCCGGCGTACTAGGAGAAGCGGTCAAGTCGTCAAGCGGTCCAGCGGCCCAGTGAAGAAACCGAAAGAACCGAGATGCTGAAGAGGAATCTGCCGCTGGTGATTGTGTTCGTGACCGCGATGCTTCTCGTCGTCGCGTTCTTCATTCCGCACCGGCCGTTCGGAGACCTCGAATCCAGGTTCCTGAACTGGTACACCATCGTCTCGGGTTTCACCTTCCTCCTTGGCCTTGATTCCCTGACGCGGCATCACCTGACCCGCGTGTTCCGCAGGACCGGGGACTGGGGCTACAGCCTGGTACTGGTGCTGTCGCTGTTCGCGACGATGGGTCTTGGGTTCTACTCCTGGTTCAAGTTCCAGAGCCCGTTCGCGCTGCGCGCGCCGTTCATGTGGCTGTACACCTACATGATAATCCCGCTCCAGGCTACGATGTTCGCCAGCTTGGCGTTCTTCATCGTGTCCGCGGCGTACCGGGCGTTCCGGGTGCGCAACTTCGCGGCGACGCTCCTGCTCATCGCGGCGTGCCTTGTCATGCTCGGCAACGTGCCGCTGGGCAGTTCGATATGGCGAGGCATGGCGCAACTGGTCCACTCGGTCGCGCCCAACCTGGACGGGTCCAAACTCGCCGGGCTTGAGGTGTTCGCCGCGGTCAAGGACTGGCTGATGTCCATCGCGACGGCGTCGGCGGTGCGCGGTATCACCATCGGGCTGCAACTGGGCGGGATTGCCATGTCGCTTCGGATAATCCTGGGCATCGAACGGACGTATATGTCATGAGGAAAGTGACAGAGTGACCAAGAGACAAAGAGATAAAGTGAGCGGACGCACGGACTCCGTTCCTTCGCATCTGACCACTGGGTCACTTGACCACTGGGGCACTTACTGATGCGATTCTGGGAGAAGCTGGCGAACGTTGACCGGAGGATTCTCTACATCCTCCTGGCCCTGTCGGTGGTGCTGCCGCTCATCATCAAGCCGAAGACCGCGATTCGCGTGTCAGACCCGGTGCGGGGCGCGTTCGAAGCCGTTGACAAGCTGCCGGCCGGGTCGGTCATCATGATTTCGATTGACTTCGACCCGTCTTCCGCGCCTGAAGTCCAGCCGATGCTGGTAGCGATACTGCGCCACGCATTCAAGAA
>Ga0116202_10000794_pt1 | contig 17966 bp, 16 predicted proteins | sample LakKivw325mmetaG_FD_94479 | JGI IMG/M metagenome (GOLD analysis project Ga0116202, IMG submission 94479) | Anoxic lake water microbial communities from Lake Kivu, Rwanda to study Microbial Dark Matter (Phase II) - Lake Kivu water 325m metaG | ecosystem: Environmental > Aquatic > Freshwater >...
CTGGGAGGGGATACCTCGCTGCATAACTGCGTCATACTCTGCCAGAAATGCCACCTGCAGTACGGCCACATCGGGAAATGGGCTAAATTCGTGATAACCCAGGAGTATCCACACTTTTCGGCCGACAGCATGACGCACTGATATGTGGCGGCCGTGATTCCTTCAGGCCCCCCCCCGGAGAAGATCGCTCGGAATGACAGCTACGACCTGATCCGGCATCGCCTGTCCCGCTACGGTTTGACCAGGCTGATTACGTCATCCCCGACAACGTACCGGTACTGTGTCCCCTCCACCGCAACCTTCCAGATCCCGTAGCTTCCCGCGATGCGTTCGCCGGATGAGTTAAAGGTGATGGAACCGCTGGCTCCGGGATAGTTCTTGCCGACAGCGAGAAGAGCATCCCGAATTGCGCCGCCGTTATAGGTATTGGCCCTGCGCAGGGCCAATACGATCAAATTGATGCCATCGTACATGTTGTCGCAGTAGATAGTGGGAGCGAACTGATAAGCATTATTGAAGCTATAGGCAAACGCCTTGTAGACAGCGGACTTCTTATCCGGCACAGGCACAGTTCCCGTCACGGCTTTTTCCATAAACCGGGCGGCATCAAGATACTTGTCCAGCGGCATATCGTAAGAACCGTCGACCGCTATCCATGGCAGATTATCCATGCCGGTCTTGAGCGCCTGTGCATAGACGACTGCCCCATCGGCATACAGCCCGACGTGCAGAACGCAGTCCGGGTTGGCTTCCTTAATGGTGTTGAGCTCCGACAGGTAGCTCAGCTTAACAGGGTCATACTCAAGCGATGTAACAATCTCGGCATTACCCTTTAAATAGTCCGTGGCCACCGCCTCAATCCCTTTGCCGTAGACACTATCCTGGACAAGCATGGCTACCTTTTTATAGCCCCTGTCCCTGATGAGCCCGGAAACAACTCCGCCCTGAAGGGAATCTCCGGGGCAGGTCCTGTAAGTCCACTTGGACCAGCTGTAACCTGACAGAGCGCTCGACGTAGCTGACGGCGACACGAGCAGCACTCCCTTGTTCTCCAGGTAAGGACCCGCCGCCATAACCGCCTCGCTGCTGTCGCAGCCTACTATGACCTGTACCTTCTGGTCCTCGACCAGCTTATGAACCGCGTATAGCGCTGTAGCCGCAGTAGGCCCCTGGTCTTCCACCACCAGACGGAGCTTTTTGCCGTCCAGGCCTCCCCGCCCGTTGATCTCATCAACAGCAAGCTGGGCGGCCTTGACCAGATTAGAACCCGCGGCAGGGGCATTGGTCAGAGGAAAAACACAACCGATGGGCAGCTCCGCCGGCAGTTCCTGCTGCGGAACACAGGCGGGGACCAGGCAGAGGACCAGTGCCGTAATTACGATCAGAGCAAGATTTGTTGTTCTCATTTTTATCTCCCGGGCAGACCACTGCCAGCTTGTGTCACTGAATGCCACCATTATAACACTTCCCAACCACGTGTATCAGACGTAATTTTTTACTGATTAGTGCAATCAATGTAAAATAGTCGGGTAAAGACTGGTACTCCCTGTATCAATTGCGGGCATGGGATTACAGGAGGGCGGATGCAGGTAACCCGGAGCAATTTTATGGACGTGATTTCCGACAGGACAGATGTCCTGAGAATATTGCCGGAGGCAGCGGCAGAGCTATGTACCGCCCTGTTCAGGAACTCTCCTGCGGGCATTTATATCACACGCGACGGCAAATTCATCTATACCAACATCGAGTTCCGCCACATCACCGGCTACAGCCAGGATGAGCTGTCCGGGAAGGACTATCAGCGGCTGATCAATCCGCGCTACCGCCAGAAGCCCAAGCAGAATACAGCCTCTTTCTTTGAAGAGGACGAGGGCACCAGCCACGAGTTCAAGATCACGACGCGTGAGGGCAAGAAACGGTGGATCGCAGAAAAGATCACCTATTTCAAATACGGCGGCAACTGGCTGACGCTGGGCCACTGGCTGGATATAACGGAACACCACTCGGTTGAAAAAGCCTGGCGCGAAGCTGAAAGGCGCTTTCAGCTTGCCTTTGAGGACCTCTCCACCGGCCTGACCATCATCAGCACGGAAGGTATCTTCCTCAAGGTCAATAAATCCTTCTGCGATATGATCGGCTATGAAGAGAGGGAGATACTCGAGAGCCGCTATGACGATATGCTGCCGGCTCAGGAGCGTGAGACGGGCGGTGATATCATGTCGCTGTTCCTGTCGCTGGATAAGCCCGAAGTGCCGGTGCAGCGACGGCTACAGGCCAGGGACGGCCGGATTATCTGGACGGGCATGAGCATTTCACTTATTGGAGATAATGAAGCCGGCCCCTCTTATTTCATCGTCCATTTTCAGGATATAACCGAGCAGAAAAGGATCGAGGAGGGTATAAAAGAGGAGGAGCGCCTTTATCGCCAGGTGGTCGACCTTTCGCTGGAACCCGTCGCCATAACCGACCTCGACTGCCACATGACACACGCGTCCGTTAAGCTGCTGCAGCTGCTCGGATACGAAAAGGAAGACTTGCTGGGATACGGGATCGAAAGCCTCATGCCCCGCCTGCAGCCTCGTGACATCCAATCCAGCATCATGGCCTGCGTCGGCAGCAACCAACCGAACGAAATCGATGTCCCCCTGCGGCGAAAGGACGGCACTGAAGCGACCTGCCGCATGCGGGTCGCCTGGATTGACGGCGAACTGGGAGCGCCCAAGTTCCTCATACTCAGCTTCAGAGCGGATGATGCCGCGGCGGAACAACCGTCCGCGGCCCCGGCCGGGGAGACACAGCCTGCAACACCGGCAGAGGAAGAAGCGCCACAGGCGGCAACACCGTCCGGGATCGCTCCCACCGCCGCCATATTGATCGATCAGGACACGACGATAACAGCGATCAACACGGGCTTCGAAACCCTGTCAGGCTACTCAAAAGAGGAAATCGAGGGGAAGATGCGCTGGATGGAATTCGTGGCGGAGGATGACCGGCCGAGACTGAAACGCTATCATTTGCTGCGCCAGATCGATGCCGGGGCGGCACCCAGCACTTTCGAGTTCAAATTTGCCTGCAGGGACGGCTCCACCAGGGACGTAGTCGTATACATGAGCCCACAGCCGGCTACGGGACAGCTGACGGCAACGCTGATTGATCTGGCAACACATAAAAAGGCTGAAGCTGCAGAAAAAGAGGCCCAGGAAGAGGAGGTCAGTTATCTAAAGCGGACGGAAGAGCAGGCTGAGAATAGCCTTGAGAAATTCCATAAGACAGTGCGCGATATAGTCGCCGCCATGGCACGCGTCATCGAGATGCGCGACCCGTACACGGCAGGCCACCAGGAGCGCGTTGCCAGACTGGCTGTGGCTATTGCGGCGGAGATGGGGATGACCGAGGACCAGGTGGAAGGAATAGAGATAACCGCAAAAATCCACGATATAGGCAAGGTCTACGTGCCGATGGAGATTCTCAGCAAGCCCGGAGCGCTGACCGACATAGAGCGCCAGATCATCCAGACACATGCCCGTGGCAGCTACGATATGCTCAAGCCGGTGGATTTCCCCTGGCCGGTTGCCGAGATCTCATTGCAGCACCATGAGAGAATGGACGGCTCAGGCTATCCCCGCGGGCTAAAAGGGGACGAGATCTGCATGGATGCCAGGATACTGATGGTGGCCGATGTGGTCGAGGCCATGACGTATCCCCGCCCCTACCGGCCCGGTCTGGGCATAGAAGCAGCCCTGCAGGAGATAACGGAAAAGGCCGGCACCCTGTACGACGATCAGGCCGCCGCCACCTGCCTGCGCCTGTTCCGCGAGAAGGGTTTCACTTTCTGACCTAATATAGCGACAACCAATCGTGTTTAAACCGGCAGGCCGGATTAAGTTAAATCCTACCTGATATTTAGAGTTCAATAGTATGTTGATTGGAGGAAGGGAAACATGAGTAATAGTAGCGGTAGAAATGACGGAACAATCATGGGGCTTGTTTTTCTCGGCATGATTTTGTTACTAATTGGTATTATAATTCCATTTTCCGCGGATTGGAGATGGGCACTCAGTCTTATTGGTATTGCAACCCTTTTGTTGCTAGTCTCTGGAGCTACGTGGCGTGGTTCTTGGATCGTTGGCCTGATTTGTCTTCTTTTGGCACTTGTTGCTGGCGGATTCGCTCTATCTTTTCTCTCAAAAGCAATACAAACATAGCTGAAATCACAATAGTGATTATAAAAGCAATGTAATAATCTTTAGGAATACTATCTACCCCATCTTAATATCTCATAGTTCTTATCTAAAATTAACGTTGATTGCGTGAACTTCTAGTTGGCCTTCGTGTCCTCTTTTGCCTTTTCTTTGCTAAATATTTCAGGCCTATCAGCATGTCTTTGGGGGTGAATTTACGCTTGCATGATTTTATACTAATTATACTGCTCATCCTCATATTCACCATACTTGACGATATCCTCGGACGCATAGTATTTAGAGATTATTTAACTAGCTTCGACATAACTCACAACTTAAGTATATGCAGCAGATTTAATACGGCTCATGGGCTTTTATTCCAAATTATGGACAATATTGTGGACATTGTCTATTGTAATGTCTATAATATTCTGATATAATATATGTGTATTTAATTATAGACATTGTCCTCGACAATGTCTATAAGGGAGTATTTCGTCATGCCTACTTGGGACGTACATTTTAATATCAGTGTATCAAATGAGCATCCAGAAATTGTTACACTTGTTGCACAATGCAAGGCTATGGCATCTGTCATAAATAATATTCCTATTACGCCCAGCCGTCAGAACAAAATTGATAGGCTTAATATTCTGAGGGCAGTCCGTGGTACCACTGGAATAGAAGGGGCTCAACTTACTGAGGACGAAGTACGACAAATAATGGAAGCAAGCCATAACAAACCTGTACTCCCCCCGTCGAGAAGACGTGAAGAACAAGAAGCACGAAACGCTGAACAACTTATGGTTCACGTTGCTAAGTTGATGAACCAACATCCAAATACTTGTCTTACAGAAGAATTAGTATGCAAACTACACAAGATTACAACAAAGGACATTGATTATTCGCACAATACACCTGGTAAATACAGAACCCATGCTGTAATTTGCGGTAATTATGTGCCTCCAACAGAGGCAGATAAAGTTAACCGACTGATGACAGATTTCGTGCGTTGGTTTGCCCAGGGAGCACCATTGAAATGGGATCCGATAATTAGAGCAATCGTGGCTCATTTCTATATTGTTAGCATTCATCCTTTTGGTGATGGGAATGGCAGGACATCACGCGCTGTTGAGAGTTTCTTATTGTACAAGGCAGGCATCAACGCACGTGGCTTTTACTCTTTAGCAAATTTCTATTACAAAAATCGAGAGGAATATGTAAGACAGCTAAACGGTGCTCGTTTTGAGACTGACGGCAATTTAACTCCCTTTTTACTTTTCGCTCTGCGCGGTTTACACCATGAATTGCAGGAAGTCCACCAAGAGGTTTTATCTGAAGTTCGTGAAATATCATTTAGAGATTATGCAAGGGAAAGATTGCAAGAAAAACTTGCTACAAAAGCGGGAGAACGCATGCTCGCCTTTCTAATTCGTTTAGGACACGAATCTATACCTATAAAAGATATTAAATCTGGCCGGCATCCCATTGCTCACTTTTATACTAATTTGACACCTAAGACACTAGCGCGTGATATAAATTATCTACAAAATGAAGAGCTAATTATTAAAGAAAATGGAATGATAAAGGCAAACATGCGGATTATGGATAAATTTACACCGCCCTATGAAATTGTAGCTTAAAGTTGACGGCAGGACAGATTTAAAGAGAAGCATTTTCACTTAGCCTGATAGGCACTTCTGCTATACTTAAAGAATCATCGTTTGGGAGGTTGATTAATATGCAGATGGAGAAAGCTGCTCGACTTAGAAGACTCTGGAAAGCTAAGGGTAACCCTCCGTGCACCCATTCTCATTTAGACAAAGAATACTACTTAGGAGCAGATACAGGAGATTATGTATGTACGACTTGTGGTGAAGCTGGCTTTGGATCTGACTGGCCAGAAAAGGAGAAAAAAAACAAAAATCCATGAATTCATTCTCTTAATTAGCTGAGATTCTATATCCATCCGTACTTGCATAATTCTTTAAGGCGTGCATTTAATTAATACGGCAACCTGTTGGTAAAAATACTACATCACAGCCCTATAATTTCAATCCTTATGAATACGGAAGCGTATTTTGTAGTTTACTCACTATCCTATTCCATCTCCAACGTTGCATAAAATGGAAGCCTTTTAGACATAGTTAATTCCTATATGGCAGAATAGGAGTACGTGTAGCGGGTGAGATAGTGAATCAACTACGAGTTAACTTGACCGGAGACCGGTTTTAAATTTGCCTGTTCCGGATTTATCAGTGCAGCAGGCCGTCCCTTTGCCGCAGTGCTTCATACATAACCACAGCGGCCGCCACGGACGCATTCAATGACATGATCTTGCCCTTCATGGGTATGGAGGCCACCCAATCGCACCTCCGGCGTACCAGGTCCGACAGGCCATGCCCTTCTCCGCCGATCACTATAGCCGACGGCAGCGTAAAGTCGACGGCACGGTAATCGGTCTGCCCGTCCATATCTATGCCGGTCACCCATACACCGTTTTTCTTGAGTGTGACCACAGCCTGGGCGATATTAGCCACCCTGGCTATATTGACATACTCCACAGCTCCCGCCGACGCTTTGACCACCGCAGGCGTAATGCCGGCAGCCCTGCGCTCGCGCACAACAATCCCGTGAACGCCCGCAGCTTCGGCAGTCCTGAGGATAGCGCCCAGATTATGAGGATCTTCGATGCCGTCCAGCAACAGGTAAAGGGGCTTGTCCAGCCTTGTGAGCGAGATTTCCTGCAGCTCGCTCAGGCCGACAAATTCCTTGGCCCCGGCGAAGGCGATAACGCCCTGGCTGGATACTGTGGAGCTGTGCTTCTCTATGGCTGCCCTGTCAACGAATTCGACAGGCACCCCTCTGGCCTTTGATAGATTTAGAATCAGCTCAACCGACCCATGCCTTTTGATACTGCTATCCAGCAATATCCTGCTGAGCGGCCGGCCGGCCCTGAGGGCTTCGATCAGCGGGTTCCTTCCCTCGATTATCTGCACAGGAGCCTGCCTTCACGATATACGCCCGGCACGGATGCACCGACGGTTACGGGCAACGAGCTTCAGCCCTCCACCTTAAGTTCCATCACTTCCTGAAAATTGCGCACGACGTAGTATTTTTTAACCCTGACTTTAAAAAGCACCGAATCAGGAGAATGGACGAATTTCTCAAGGCTGTGATGCTTAATGAGGTAGAGACCCCTCAATTGATCTATCTGATGGTCTTTGACCTCTTCCGCTGTTCCGATTGCCGTTACAGCTACAGCATTTCGGAAATCCGAGTCCCGGTTGGTGCGGTTATCGATCAACATGGAAACATTGTTATTGGTAAGCAGATTTGAGTACTTGTTGGTATTGCGCCTGGTGGCGAATATTATATTTTTCAGGTCGTCCGTGGCGGCAAAGGCAACCAGGTTATTATAGGGCCTCGTCAGCTGCTGTGTGGCCATTGCAGCAAACAGCTGGTGGCGAAAAAGCTCACTGAGCAGTTTTTTAAGATGTAACTCGTCATCGTGCATATCCCTCGCCCCGAACGTATTTTATATTATTTCACCGGACTTAGCCTGTATTCCAGTTGATGTAAAATCCAGTGCAGGCGGCTGACTCGAAAGGAGTCAGTGCGACTCACTTATGTAAAACTTCGCCGATGCTCACGATGCGCTCTTTATTGAGTGCAATGAAATCGAAGCGGGAACGGTTACCCGGCATGGACGGCTCCACTTTTACCTGCGTCAGGGGTATAAAGAGCTCTTCGCCTTCCAGCCTGTCGGTGATATGACCCCAGCTATCGACATAAATACATCCGTTGATTTTAAACTGTATGGTCGATGCCCCCGCCGCATAGGCCATAACTGTCACGGGCAGCTTCTGGCTGAAGGGATAAGTGGTGAGCGGCTTGTCTGGAGTTGCGCTCCTGGCCTGAGCTACAAAAATTATGTTGTTTTTCGATATGTGCACGTGCGGCGCCGCAGTTTTACCGTCCTTAGGGTTGTGTACGGTAACGTCCGACAGAGTTAGAAAATCCATCAGGTGCGACCGTGTTTCCGTCCTGATCCCTTCGTTTAAGGCATCCAGCAGGCGCTGGCTGAAATTGCAGCGCATCCTGCCGCTGAACACCAACTCACCCGTGCACACCAGAACATCATAGTGCCGGTGAAGTTCACTTCCTTCTGACTCAGGATGCATCGAAACAACCCCCTGCTATGAATAAAAATAGCCGGTATTCATATACTATGGCAGGAGCAGGTAGACCTGTCAAGCATTCCACGGGCGTATAAACAATTCGCTGCATGCAACGTTATATATAGCGTGACGCACGTCCAAGGAGGTACCAATGTGCAATTAAAAGAGGCGACAGTTTTCCAGGTGGAAACAGCATCTTTAAAGGAGGTCAGAATTTGAAGTTCATCATCCCAGGTCTAATGGCACTTTTAATCGGTATAACAATGGTCCTGCCTGCATCTGTTCCCACACAGGCGGATGCAAGCAATAAAGGCATGCTACCACAGGTAAAAAAATCCGCGCTGACGATCAAGGTGGAGAATCCCGTTGTGGTCAGCCAGCCGGTAACTATCAGCGTTTTCAGCAGGCACAGCCACGAGACAATTGCAGGAGCCCCGGTCTACGCCATCAAAATGGGCAATAGGGTCGGCCCGGCTGGCACGGACAATTATACTACCCTCAACGCCAACGTTGAAGCTCTGATCGAGGCGGACGGCACATTGCTGGGCACATCCGGCAGCGACGGCAGACTATTAGCTACAATATCCGAGTCCGGCAGGTATCTGCTTATAGCTACCAAGGACGGCTACATACCCGGCTTCGCCAAAATGGTGGTCAAAGAGAAAGATGAGAGTGATCAGAAGCTCCGGTTGATCCTTCAGGCCCCAGCCTCGGCCCCCGCAGGTCAACAGATCACGATTAAAGTGACGGGCGGAAGCTCGGGCCAGGCGGTGGAAAACGCCACCGTCAGCGCCATTAAAACAGGTCCAATGCTGCCGCCGGTCGTCAAGCCCGTGCCCGTTCCCGTGGAAAACGGCACTGCCACACAGATGGTCATAAGTCAGCAGGCGCCAATCATGATCGATGCCGAGAAGGAAGCGGCCCTGGCCGGCAGGCTGGGCAAAAGGGAGATAGTGCTGGGCAGCAGCAACAGCGCAGGGGAAGTGGTTTACACCTTCACCGATCCCGGTACATTCATGTTGCTGGCCAGAAAGAGCGGCTACCTCCCGGGCGCCCGCAGGATCAATATCCAGTCCGAAAACACATCCAAGTCGCTGGAGATAAAGGCCACCGTCAACATTATGACCGGTCAGTCTTCCAGCCTACTGGTTACAGAAAAAATCAGCGGCCAGCCGGTGGAGGGAGCAGCAGTCTATTCGCTTAAAGCGGAAAATAACAGAGCCCTGAAACAGATGCCCCCCACCGCCAATAACTTCAAGGCGCAGCTGATCCTGGCAGGGAACGATGCCGCCAGAGTTAAAGAGAAGGGTGTGATGGTCGGATACACCGACAGCGCTGGGCAGGTCACTTACAGCTTCCCTTCCCCCGGGCAATATATACTGGCAGCCTTCAAGGATGGCTACAAACCCGCGGCCACGCATACAGGCTATTTCCCGCGTGTGTCCACAACGGTCGGAGCAACTGTGAGCGGCACAGCTCCGGTAACGACAGTAACGACAACAGAATAGTTGAACGATTGTATGGAAGGGTGGGACTCGAGTCCCACCCTTCCATACATAGGCTATGACGATGTATTACCCTAAATATCCTGTATCAATTATAACAATTTAGGTTGTTCTGTATCAGTTTCCATTTTAGGTAAATATACCCGATTCCGCCCATATCCCTTGGGCACCAAATGACCCCTCGCAGCCATATCTAATAAATCACGTGTGGCAGTCAATTGAGAAACATTCGCTATCTCTATATATTCCTTACGTGTAATATATCCCACTTTGATTGCATACATTAATCCATCTACTTGTCTTTCGCTTAGACCAAATGGTTTCCATTGCGCATGAGCCTTATCGATAAATATCCTCCAATCTGTTAGCTTCGCTTCAAGAGCAGCTATTTGAACATCTAAAGATAGTGCAAAGAATTTCAACCAAGGAGTGCAATCATAATTATCTGTATATTTTGAACCCAGTGAGTCACATAATGATTGTATATACGAATCACGGTTCCGTTGATAATAGTTGTCAATTGATAATAGTTTACGAAATCCATAACCGTATTTTCTAATTAACAACGTCGCTAACAACCTTGCGGTCCTTCCATTACCATCTATAAATGGGTGAATAGCCACCAAGTGAATATGTGCAATTCCAGCCTTAAGAATGGGTGAAATCCCATCCTCCTTTTGAATCCACTCCGAGAATTCGCTCATCAATAAAGGTATATTTACATGAAAAGGCGGATCATAGACTTTTACCCCTTGATGTTCAATCCAATTAGGTTCTGTCCTATATTGGCCCGGCTTGTAGTATTCGTCTTTGATGCCTCTCATTAAATTCCAATGTATTTGACGAATAACAGACTCATTAATTGCAATCTGACTGTCGTTAATAACGAAGTCTATAAATTCAAGCGCTCGCCCATAATTAGCGACATCAGTTCTAGTTCCAGGTAGATTCATTACCGGAGCCTGTTTTGCTACCTGCTCCATCTCTTGCTCAGATATAGTTCCATCTTCAACCATGGTTGAAGAGTATGCCGTGCGTATGAATGTCTCTCTCTCTATCCAACGCTCATATTTAGGCATAATCACTATGTTCTCAATTCTAAAACGAATGCGCTCTATCTCCTTGAGATCAAAATTGACTCCCGAATCATCCCCTGAATATTTTGGTTCAAACATAACGCCTTCTCCCTAATTTTGATATTATTAATCTTATCATTTATTTACTAATAAACGATTAAATCGTTTACCTGTAAACCAATGATACTAACAATACTATCATCTGTCAAATTAAATTGTTTTATACAATATGAAACGGGAAATTAAGAAAAATGGCGCTTGTATCTTCCGTTTGAACGCTATCTACAATTCCACAATAGTGGCGCCGGTGCTGCCCTCGAAGCGGCTGCCCGTACGGAAGGACTTCACCAGCGGGTGGCTTTTCAGCTCCCGCCTGACAACCTGCCTCAACGCACCCGTCCCCTTGCCGTGCACGATCCTTACCTCTTTCAACCCGGCCAGGCATGCATCGTTGAGATACTCATGAATCGCAGGAAGGGCCTGGTCAACAGTCATGGCATGCAGGTCGAGCTCAGGGCTAACGCCGGCCCCGCGTGCCGCTTTAGAGCTTTGTTTAAAACCTTCCTGCTGTTTATGCGTCATCCGATCTCATTCCGCCCTGTGAAAATCCAGCCGGAGCACCTTCTGAGTAGCGGTGGTGACTTTGGCGCGGTCGTCTATGCGCCAGCCTACAATCCAGACTATTTGCTGCGGAGAATATACGATGGGGACGCTGTCACGCCACGAGCGCGGTATCGAGGAGTCGACCATGAAGTCCTGGAGCTTGCGGCTATGTGACATGCCCAGCGGGCGAAAACGGTCCCCGGCCCTGCGCCCCCTTACACTGAGGCGCTTGCCCACCCTGTCCAGATCAAAGCTTGCGCTGAATATATCATCATCCTTGAAGAAATTCTCGCTCATGACCGTGGCTGAAACCAGCCAGCCGGGCAGCTTCGTTTCGCCGGGTATGCTGAGCGTAAAGTCAGTGTCCAGGACCGGCCATGGGCAGGCCGCCGCTCCGGGGGATGTCACGACCATGCGGTTCCGCTCATTGGTAACGACGGTGCCTCCTGGCAGATACACGCTCCTACCCGTGCTTGAGAACAGCAGCCTGACCAGCGCATCTATATGCACAGACTCGATATCATGCAGGCTCCCGCAGGCGCGTTCTATCATCATGCGGAAGACCCTGCGCTGCAGCGCCAGCGGAAGCCCGCGCAACTTGCCGGAATCGAGACATGTAATACGCCCTTCGCCGGTCAACAGCGAATTACAGACGGCAGCGGCCTGCTCATCAATAAAATCGGTGTCTTCGCCCGCCAGGTCAGCCAGCCTCAGCAGCGCGCTATCGATATCCGAGTTGTACTGCCTCAGCAGCGGTAAAAGCTCTCCGCGTATCCGGTTGCGCAGAAAGCGCACCTGGTCATTGGTCGTATCTTTTCGCGGTTGCAGGCTGCCGGCAGCACAATAGGCTTCGGTTTCCCGCCTGGTAATCTCAAGCAGGGGCCTGATAACCCAGATCCCGTCCTCTTTGTCGCCGTAAGGTATATGCGCCGCAGGCCTCAGGCCGCGCAGGCCCTGTATGCCCGACCCCCGCAGTATATGCATGAGAGTTGTCTCGGCCTGATCGTCCCGGGTATGCCCGATCGCCACACGCCTGGCGCCGGTTTGCCGGGCTGTGCCCTCCAGAAAGCGGTACCTCACCTCGCGGGCCGCTTCCTCGAGCGAGATTTTTCTACCGCTCTTCCATTCGGTCACGTCTTTTTTCTCGACCGTCACCGGGATACCGAGTGTGGACGCCAGATTTGCCACGTATTCGGCATCCGCTCCCGACTCATCGCGCAGGCCGTGATCAAGGTGCGCAACATGCAGCTGTATATCAAGAATTTCCTTGAGCTTATTGAGCACATGCAGCATGCATACAGAGTCCGGCCCGCCCGAGACCGCCACCAGCACCTTCTCGCCGCCGGATATCAACCCGTATTCCCTGATGAAGCCGCTTATGCGCTTTTCGAGGGCAGTGCTGTCGGACGGCAAATTATTGCTCCTTTAGGTGACAGATATCGCTCAGCAGCAGAAGGCGCGGCGGATGGTTTTCATTGAACTCAAGGATGGTCAGGCTGCTGGGCTGTATGCGCACTCGGACCAGGTGAGTCAGCGGCATGCCGAGCGCGGTACACACCACCGTGGCGGTGACGAAGTAGTGTGAGACCACTGCGGCATCGCCTCCTCGATTGGCTTCAACAATTCGTCTGACAGCCGCCCACACCCTGTCCCTGAACCGGCCGAGATTCTCGCCGCCTTTGAAATCGACCGCGTCTCCTTTAGTCTGCCAGTCTACCAGGAACTGGCTGAAGTTCTGGCCGAAGGTTTCCAGCGACATCCCCTCCATCTCGCCCACATGTATTTCCCTCAGGTCGGGATCGGACACAACCTCCAGTCCATGCGGACCGGCTACAGCGGCGGCTGTATCAATCGCCCGCCTGAGCGGGCTGGAATAAACGGCTGTAAGTAAATAATCTCGCATGACCGCGCCCAGCTTCTCAGCCTGCGCCCTGCCTTTTTCGCTCAAGTCGGTGTCGCTGCCGCTGCCCTGGATGATGCGCTGCTGGTTCCAGGTGGTCTCACCGTGCCTTATCAGATATAACCTAATCTCGCCTTTCCTCCCTTCAGGATAACGGCCTATTATATTGCTTCAGGTTGGAAATATAAAATCAGCGCCGAACAGGCGTGCCACCAGGTTAAACACTCTGGAAGAGGCTATAAAGGAGGCAACTTTCAGGCAAAGACCAGCCTGGTTCTTTCGATGGATGAAGGAAACTCCGTCAATCCCAGCGCCTTGATGATCTGCTCCGGCCGGCCTGATCCGGAGGAGTCGCAGCGCAGCCGCATACCGATCTTATACAGATTATTTTTATTGCCTTCCATCCACAGGTCGTCGAGCAGCGGCCGCAGGTCATAAAAACGCTCGCCCGTGTCGCGGGAATGGTGCCAGGGTAAAGATTCCATAGCCAGCAGCGATTTAAGCAGACGTTCGATTTCCCCGCTATCCTGCCCGGATTCCACTTCGACCAGGTACTCGGCAAAGCGGAGACGCGATTGCAGCGACGGGGCTTCCAGGCTCACAGGCTGGATATCGATTATCGAAATGCCCTGGGGCAGCTGGGGGTCGACTTTTTGAACGAAATCGCCATGTGTCATGCGCCGGTTGAGGAAAACGTCCATCAATTCGGACTGGCTGGTCATGCCTACAGCCAGGGGGGCGGCCAGGGATATCCTGGGATGCGGGCTGAAGCCCTCCGAGTAGGCCAGGCCCACACCGGCCCTGCGAAATACACGCTCCCACAATCTCATCAAGTCGAGATGCGAAAGGAATCTAAGCTGCGTGCCGCGGCTGAACTTAAGACGCAGACGATGCATCCTTTTCCCTGGTTATGGTGATGCGCTCGATTTTGCGGTTGACGATCTCCGTAATGGTGATCCTGAGATCACGATACCTGAAATGCTCGCCCTTCTTTGGAATGCGTCCGAGGTGGCTGAGGATAAATCCCGCTATCGTATCGTATTCACCTTCCGGAAGGTCCAGATCAAGCTCTTCGTTAGCCTCTTCAACCCTGAGACCTCCATCTATATCGTAGGTATTGGCATCAACGGGGATGATCTCTTTCTCGTTGGCAACCATCTCGTCCCCGATGCTCCCCATAATCTCAGAAGCCATATGCTCGAGATTGGCAATGCCGGCCACACCGCCGAACTCATCTATAACAATGGCCATATGATAGTTGTGGTCGCGCATCTCGGCCAGCATCTCACCCAGCCGCTTGGTCTCGGGAACGAAGAAAGCCTGCCTGACCAGGCCATCGACCGGATCGGCATTCTTTATCTCACCCCTGGCAATTGCCATCAAAACATCCTTGACCGTCAGCATGCCAATCACGTTGTCCATTGTGTCCTTGTAAACTGGGAACCGCGAGTGGGGATGCTCGCTGTAAGTCTGGAGAAACTCCTCCAGCAAGGTGCCCTCCTCGATGAACGAGATCTCCGTCCGAGGCTGCATGACGTCGCTGACCGGCCGGTCGGGGAACTCAAAAGCCTTGTGTATCATATCGGCTTCCGTCTCCTTCCAGACACCCTCGGCCTCTCCGACGTCTATAGCCGTGCGTATTTCGGCCTCATCGACGGTCATCCTGACCTCGCCGGCATCGGTAACCATGCGTGTAAAGCCGGCGCCGATCTTGTTCAACACCCATACGAGGGGGTAAAGAATCCAGATCAGCAGCTGAACAGGGATGCTGTAGGCCAGCGCTATTTTCTCCGCATTGTGCGCCGCCACCGTCTTGGGGATGACCTCACCCAGCACAAGCACCAGAAGAGTAATGCAAATGGTCGCCACCAGCGCGCCCATACTGGGTCCGAAGATTCCCACAGCAATCACAGTGCCCAGAGACGCTGCGGCGATATTGACCATGGTGTTGCCCAGCAATATAGCCGATAGGAACATGCCGGGCTGCTTTTGAAAGCTATCCAGTATATCGGCAAACTTAACATCGTGGCTGAGCAGGTGCTTGACCCTGATACGGCTCAGCGAAACGATTGCCACCTCGGCGCTGGAGAAGAAAGCGGATAAAAGGAGGCAGACCAGTATTAATATAAAGTATAGGGTACGTTCACTATCCATACGGCGCCCATTCGGAACGGGCTTAAGTTATGATATCATCCGCTATCTGCACAGTCAAAGTCTGCCATGGGCCGGGCCCGCAGCCCGATACGGAGCAAGGCCGGCCGCTAAACGTGATAGAATTATATTGCCATGCAGGTGGATTTCGCCTTTATCTGCGACTATGCCGAGGCTACCAACAAGGTCAATGCGCTGGGCATAGGTTTCGACACTATCATGGCCATCCGCATTCCGGTCAGGCATCCAAGTTTCTTCCTGGTAATCCAGTTGCGCGCCAATGTCGTTGAAGCGGGGGAAAAGAATTTCGAGGTACATCTGATCGACGACGACGGCAAGCAGATAATTCCCCCTGTCAAAGGCAAGCTCAACATACCTCGTCCCCCGGCGGGGACGGAGAGCACCGGCCGCATTGCCATGCGCTTCGACGGGGTGGAATTCCCCAGATACGGCACGTATTCAATACATGTGATGGTCGAAGGGCACGAGATGAGCAGGATTCCCCTGAGAGTGACACAGCCGCCCTCTCAAAACTGATTTATAGCCCGGCTGTTCCTGACAAAGGATCAGAATAGTGAAAATTGCATCGCTGCTGAGCATAGCTGTTCTCATAATATTATTGCTCTCCGCCCCGCTGCCGGCGCTGGCAGACAGGGACCCTGGCTACTTTTATGATAGTGTGGACGTTGATATCCTGATCAGGCCTGATTCAGACTTGCAGGTCTCGGAACTGCAAAATTTCAGGTTCCAGTCGGGTGATTTCCACGGCGGCTATCGTTCTATACCGACCGATAAACTCGTTTCCATCGATAATGTGGAAGTATGGGAAGGCGCTACACGGTATCCGCTGAATCCCGAGGTTAGAGATTGGGTCAAGAAACGCATCTCCTCGGGCAAGGTAATCGGCAGAGAGGAATACGGCTATGCCACCTGGACCGAGGGCAACCGGTTCTGGATCGGATGGTGGTTCCCCACCACTATGAGCGGGTCAAAGGCTATCGAGGTTAAATATACGGCCCACGGCGCGTTGCGAATCCACGATACTGTGGACCGGCTCTACTGGAAGGCCATCTGGCCTGACCGTACAGCGGGGATCAATTCGGCCACAATAACGGTACACCTGCCCGGTAAGGTGGATACATCACTGGTCACGCTGAAAAGTTACGGCGCCGCCGCAGAGTCGCGCATCCTCGACGATGGTGTCACCGTGGTCTTTTCATGCGGTGGTGTCGTCCCATCGCAGGAGGTGGAACTGGATATCGCCTGGCCGCACGGCCTGGTAGCTGCTGACGCACCCTCATGGCAGGCAGGAGCTGAAGAATCTGAAACAGCGGCATCAGCCGACCGCCAGAGGAAGGCCTATTACGATGGCGAGGTGAAACCCTATGTCAACCTCATTATGTTCGTGCTGGCTCTGCTGGTTGTGCCGCTGGCAGCAGTAATATGGTTGAAAGGCGCATTGAAACGCAGGGGGCAGGCGATAGAAGTGCAGCGCGATTATGGACCGCAGTACACTCCCCCCGATAACACTCCTCCATCTCTGGTGGAGCTTCTGGTGTCGGGCAGGTCTACCATGGGGCTTGCCTCCACTATATTCGATTTGGCCCGCCGGGGGATTATACGTATTGACGAGACCTGTCAGAAATATGCCTTTCTAACCAGCAGAGACTTCGTGCTGACGAATTTGAAAGAAAACAACGGATTCGGATTCGAGGAGATGGTCAGCAGTAAGCTGGCCAGCCCGGAGGGAGGGAAGCTGTCCTCCTGGCGAAACAAAATGCCCGCGCTGCTCAAGGAGTTCAATAAAAGCGTTGAAGACGAGGCTCTGAGGCAGGGCCTTTTTACTGAGCCCCCTTCTCAGTCAATGAAAAGGCTGCTGACACCGGGTTTGCTGATTATGGTCGGGGCCGTCATCGTAGCGGTGCCCCTGACGATCTTTCTCTTTGACTATGCGGAGTTCGTTTTCCTGCCGTTTGCCATGCTGGCCATCGCCGGCATAGTTGCAGCCGCTCTGTCTCCAAAGCTTATCAGTTATACAGCAAAAGGCGCACAGGAGGCGGCTGCCTGGAAGGCTTTCGGCAAGTACCTCGGCAAGCTGGCTAAAGACAGGCAACTTGCCACCGGTCATTTAGATACCTGGGACAGTTACCTGCCCCTTGCCGTCATATTCGGGCTGGCCCAGCCCTGGATATCCCGTTTCGCATCTATGGGCGCTCCGGCGCCATCATGGTTCTACGTTTATCATGCTCCAGGCAGCGCAGGAACCGCTATGGATACGGCTGTCTCTCTTTCATCCATACAGTCGGCTTTCAACACCATGGTAAGCACCATCTCGGGAAGCGCGGGCGGCAGCGGCGGCGCCGTATAAA
>Ga0116202_10000795_pt1 | contig 17963 bp, 17 predicted proteins | sample LakKivw325mmetaG_FD_94479 | JGI IMG/M metagenome (GOLD analysis project Ga0116202, IMG submission 94479) | Anoxic lake water microbial communities from Lake Kivu, Rwanda to study Microbial Dark Matter (Phase II) - Lake Kivu water 325m metaG | ecosystem: Environmental > Aquatic > Freshwater >...
AACCAATACCTGGTATGCCCAGGGAGGGATCGCTTCGGTCATGTATGCACCGGACAATGTGGAAAAACATATTCAGGACACCCTCATTGCCGGGGACGGTCTCTGCAACGAAAAGATCGTCAGGATGGTGGTGGAGGAATCTCCGGAACAGGTTCGGAACCTGATCCGCTGGGGCGCCAATTTTGACCGGGACGTGGAAGGCAAGTTTGACCTGAACCGCGAAGGCGGCCATTCGGAACACCGCATCCTGCATCACAAAGACAATACGGGAGCGGAGATCATGCGGGCCCTTTCTGAGCGGGTCCGACAACATCCGAACATAACCATTCTTGAAAAGCACTTTGCCATCGACCTGATCACCCAGCATCACCTGGGAACACCGGTGTTCAGGGGAAATCCCGAGATCGAATGCTACGGTGCCTATGCCCTTAACATTAAAACCAATGTGGTGGAGACCGTCCTGTCGAAAGTCACTTTGCTCGGAACAGGTGGAACCGGTTATATTTACCAGACCACCACCAACCCGCCGATCGCAACGGGCGACGGCATCGCGATGGCTTACCGCGCCAAGGCGTATGTGGAAAACACCGAATTTTTCCAGTTCCATCCCACCAGCCTCTATAATCCGGGCGAGCGTCCTTCCTTCCTGATCACCGAGGCGGTCAGGGGGGCCGGAGGGATCCTTAAAACCCAGGATGGGATTGAGTTCATGCAGAAATATGATTCCAGGGGATCCCTGGCTTCACGTGACATTGTCGCCCGCGCCATTGATACCGAGCTGAAAAACCGGGGCGAAGACTTTGTGCTCCTCGATTGCACCCACCTTGACCCGGAAATGCTGAAATCCCATTTCCCCAATATCTACCAGAAATGCCTTACGATCGGGATCGACATGACACGTCAACCGATCCCGGTAGTGCCCGCAGCCCATTACATGTGCGGAGGCATCCGGACCGACGAGAATGGGCAAACCACCATCCGTAACCTGTACGCGGCCGGGGAATCCGCGAGTACCGGTTTGCACGGCGCCAACCGCCTGGCATCCAATTCATTGATGGAAGCGGTTGTTTTTGCTCACCGGGCGGCCGTGGATGCCGCCTCCAAGATCAGCACGATCCGGCACCGGGCAGGCATTCCGAAATGGAATGATGAAGGCATGAAGATCCCGGATGAAATGGTGCTGATCACGCAAAGCACACGGGAGTTGCAGGCCATCATGACGAACTATGTCGGGATTGTCAGGACCAATGCGCGCCTCAAGAGGGCCATTGACCGGATCTATATCCTCTACCGTGAAACCGAGGACCTCTATGCCCGGTCAACGGTATCGGTCAAGCTCTGTGAGCTGCGGAATGCCATCAAGGTGGCCTACCTGATCGTTAAGCACGCCCGGCAAAGGAAGGAGAGCCGGGGATTACACTACAACCTGGATTACCCAAGGAAGTAAGGCAGAAGGCAGAGGGCAGAAGGCAGAAATCAGTAAGAAGTTATGAGGGAAAGGGAAGAAGGTGTTATGACTAACCCCAGACTTCAGTCTGGGGGATATTCAAGATGCTAAGTACTATTTGATTCCTTTTTCCTTAAATCTTAAGACTGATTTTTGCCTTCTGCCTTGTGCCTTAAAAGGATTTGAATCCAATGATCTCACGAACCTCGCGCAGCGTTTTTGCCGCGCTCGCGCGGGCTTTCTCGGCTCCAAGCCTGACCACTTTCCGCAGGTAGGCTGAATCGCTGTTGATTTGCAGGATCCTCTCGCGGATGGGAAGTGTTACTTTCAGGATGTCTTCAGCGAGCTGTTTTTTCATGTCCCCATAACGGATCTCGCATTCGGCATACAGGTGCCTGTAATGGGCGACCGTATCCGGGGTGCTGACGACCTCCATCAGGGTAAAAAGATTGTGGATCGGTCCCGCCGGCCTCTGGTGTTTCTTTTGTGGGCCGCTGTCGGTCACAGCACTCATCACCTTTTTCCGGATCGTCTTCTCGTCATCGGCGAGGTTGATAGCATTGCCTTCCGATTTGCCCATCTTACCGGTACCGTCCAGGCCGGGGATCTTGATCAGGTTATGGCTGAAATTGAATCCCTGGGGTTCCGGGAAATAGTCCGCTCCATAAATGGTGTTGAACCGGCGGGCAAACCTTCGGGCCATCTCGATATTCTGTTCCTGGTCCTTACCCACCGGGACTTTGTTGGCTTTGTGAATGATGATGTCGGTTGCCATCAGCACAGGATAGGTGAGCAGTCCGGCATTAATGTTATCGGGCTGTTTCCGTATGGTCTCCTTAAATGTCGTGGTGCGCTGAAGTTCGCCGACATAAGCGTTCATATTCATCAGCAGGTAAAGCTCGGCAATCTCCGGCACATCGCTCTGGACGTAAAGGGTGGCCACTTCGGGATCAATCCCGCAGGCGAGGTATTCCGACAAGATCGTTTTCACGTTTGTATGCAGGTCTTTCGGATGCGGATGAGTGGTGAGCGAATGCCAATCGGCAACGAAATAAAAACAGTCATATTCATACTGCATCCTGACGAAATTCCGGATGGCGCCAAAGTAGTTGCCGAGGTGAAGGTTGCCGGTCGACCGGATCCCGCTGAGTACAGTTTCTTTCATGCCGAGAGTGATCTTTTGAAGCCGGGTCAAAGATAGAAATTCCTCCTTTAGTTGGGTTTGATTACTTTTGGGTATTCATCAACCCACAGGAGGACGCCGTTATGGAATCCATGCGAATGTTAAAGATCGGCCGGCTGATGCAGAAGGAGCTGGCGGAATATCTCCGGGAAAACGGACTGACATTGGCTCATGGCAATATCATATCGGTTACGGTGGTCCGCATGACGCCCGATCTTGGACTGGCCAAGGTCTATCTCAGCATTTTCCCTTCGGCCCAGGCCCTGGCTGTCCTTAAAGTGCTCGAAGAAAACACCAAAACCATCCGGTTCGATCTCGGCAAAAAGATCGCCAAGCAGGTCCGGATCATCCCGGAACTCCGGTTTTACATCGATGATTCGCTGGATTATGCGGAGCGGATCGATGAACTGCTGAAGAAATGAATTTCCCGCTGCTCATAGCGTTCCGGTATTTCAAAGCGCGACGATCGAGGCACATCATCAACTGGATCTCCCGGATTTCGGTCGCAGGCATCACCCTGGGGACCATGGCCCTGATCATTGTGCTTTCGGTATTCAATGGGCTCGACCACCTGATCCGGTCCCTTTTCGGTTCATTTGATCCGGACATTAAAATAACGGCCGTTGAGGGCAAAACCTTCCGTGCGGATTCTCTCCGGATGGCCGGCCTGGAACATATCCCCGGCGTGGCGCACTGGTGTATGGTACTGGAAGAGAACGCCTTGCTGAAGTACCGCGACAACCAGGCGGTAGCCACCGTAAAGGGAGTCGGGCCGGAATTCAAAGAAACCTCGGGGATCGACACCATGTTGGTTGACGGCGAATTCAGGCTGTATGCCGATGGGTCCCCGCTGGGAATCATGGGTCAGGAACTGGCCGGGCAACTCGGTATCGGGCTCGGTTTCATCAACCCGGTCCATGTTTATGTGCCCAGGAGGAGTGACAAGGTCATCCTTGATCCGGTGAGGGCCATCAGCCACCGTTACCTTTATCCTTCGGCGGTATTTGCGGTTCAGCAGGAATATGATTCGAAATATTTCATCGTCCCGGTCGATTTTGCCAGGGAACTTTTCGGTTATGGACCCGATGAAGTGAGTGCTATCGAGATGAGCCTGCGGGAGGGGGCCCGCGTTGACCGCGTCAAGGAGCAGGTGGCAGCGGTTTTCGGCGAAGGATTTTCCGTTGCCGACAGGCTGGAGCAGCATGCCGCTTTTTACCGGGTGATGTCGGCCGAAAAGTGGGCCATTTTTCTCATTCTCGGATTTATTCTGATCGTGGCATCATTCAACACCATCTCATCGCTCACCCTACTGATGCTCGAAAAGCGATCCGACATGCAGATCCTTCAGGGCATAGGAGCTCGGCAGTCGTCGGTGAGGCAGGTTTTTTTATGGGAGGGACTGCTTGTGACCGGTATCGGGATGATCACCGGGTTGATGCTGGGAACGCTGTTCTGCGTATTACAGCAGCATTTTGGCATCATCCGGTTTCCCACGTCAGGGTCCTTTGTGGTGGATACCTATCCGGTGAGGATGATGGTTTCCGATTTCCTGGTTGTTATCGGGATGGTGGGGCTGATCGGCCTGATGGCAGCCTGGATCCCGCTCAGGGTGATGAGAAAGCGTTACTTTTCCGCCGGACCGCCGGAAGAATAGGCCGGCAGGTCGCCCCACCGGGTGATGATATTATCCAGGATGGCATTCACTTCCGGGAAGGTTTCGGCCTGTAAAAGCCTTACCCGGGTATCCCGGTAGTCAGGCAATCCCTTGAAACAGACAGCAAAAAAGCGGCGCATGGAACGGACGGCGCGGAGTTCCTCGCGGCCCGGTGCCACCAGGGTTATATGCTCTCGAAGGTGGGCGGCCTGCTGGCTTACCGTGAGGGGCGGCAGGAGTTCGCCGGTATCGAGATAATGGCGTGCTTCGCGGAAGATGGCGGGGCGGGCTATGGCCGCCCGGCCGATCATGACGGCATCCACGCCGTACCGGTCAAAAGCTTCCTTCACCTTTACGGCCGAATCAATATCCCCGTTGCCGATGATCGGGATATGCATCCTGGGATTTTCTTTTACCTCGCGGATGAGCGTCCAGTCAGCCACCCCGCTGTAAATCTGTGAACGGGTCCGGCCATGGATGGTGAGCGCAGCAATGCCCGCATCCTGCAACCGCTCGGCCAGGTCCACAATGATCCTGCTGTTTTCGTCCCATCCCAGACGCGTCTTCACGGTGACCGGCAGCCGCGTGGCCCTGACCACCTCGGCGGTCATTCGGATCATGAGTGGAACATTTCTCAGCATGCCTGCCCCGGCTCCCTTCATGGCTACCTTTTTCACCGGGCAGCCAAAGTTCAGGTCGATCAGGTCGGGCTGATATTCCTCCGCCATCCTGACCGATTCCACCACCGGCCCGATCTCCTTGCCGTAGAGCTGGATCCCGTAAGGATGCTCCTCCGGATGGATCTCGAGCTTCTTCAGTGTCCGGTTCACGTTCCGGATGAGTGCATCGGATGAGACAAATTCCGAAAACACCAGGTCCGCTCCGAAACGCTTGCATATCAACCGGAAAGGCAGATCCGTGACGTCCTCCATCGGCGCCAGCACCAGGGGCTTGTCGGGCAATATCACCTCTCCGATCTTCATGCTGCAAAAGTAACACAATCACCTGCAACCTGAAATTTTGTACTTTCACGGGAACTTTTACATCCGGTGAAATTCCTGGTCCAAATATCCCTTGCCTGTTTCCTTTCCGTTGCTCCTTCCATGGGGCAGAATGAGTCTTTGCAATCCGCAAATGGCGTTTCACGGTTGAACACATCTGACACAACCGTCAATAGGCAATCTCCCTGGCCCGAGTATCCCGCTTTCCAGGTTATTCACCAGGACACCTTCGGCACGGGCACTCTTTCGCTGCAGGTTAGGAGCACGGCGTTTTTCAAGAATAATGAGTTCAAGAACCCGTTGTGCCCCGGTTACACCCTGGCCGGCCTTTTTGCCGAACCGGTCGTGGCATTCCGGCCTGACGAGAAGACAACCCTCAGGGGCGGATTCCATCTTCTCAAATATTATGGCCGCGACACTCTCGACCGTATCCTTCCGGTCATGAGCGTGCAGTTTGACGTATCCCGGCATTTCAGTATGATCTTCGGCACGATATACGGGACCGTCAATCACGGACTGATAGAGCCTGTCCAGAATCTTGAGAATTATCTGATCAATAATTACGAAAACGGGATTCAGCTCCTCTTCAACTATCCTTCAGTCCGGTCGGATATCTGGCTCAACTGGGAGCAATTCATCAAGAGCGGCGATCCATTCCCCGAAATATTCACGGTGGGAATACATGTGGATTTCACGCTGGCCGACTGGCAGGGGATCTCCCTCACCGCTCCTTTCAGCTCTGTTATCCGGCATGCCGGAGGAGAAATCGACACATACTGGGGTCCGTCAGGAACCAAGTTGCACCTGGTTTATGGCCTGCGTCTTCACCTCAGCCTTCAGGATCTTTTCTTTACCGGGATGTACGGGATCCAGAATTTTGTTGATTTCGTAGAGGTAAATCCCGATGACCGTATCACTATACCCTATGGGCACGGTAACTACAGCCGGATCGGTTTTGAAACAAGAATCGGGAACTTTGAGGCGGGGTACTGGAAATCAACAGATTTCGATGCCCCCCTCGGACAACCGCTCTTCCTTTCAGTCAGCCGGAAGTATCCCGGTTATTATCAGGCCGGGCGGGAAATGCTGGTTCTCAAATACCAGTTTGAGCGCGACCTGAGCCGGTTCCTCAAGCTCGCCGTTCTTATCGAGCCTTACTACCACTTCGACATCCGCCGGATGGACCATTCGTTCAGCGTCTATCTCCTGCTCAACGAAGAGTTTTTCATGGCAAAAACCCGGAATAAGACATAAGGACTCAGGGCACAAGGCACAAGGAAAAAGGAAAAAGGCAAAAGGAAAAAGTTTATGAATAACCCCAGACTTCAGTCTGGGGATACCTCATCACTCGTCACGATTCACGAGTCACGATTCACGAGTCACGAGTCACGAGTCACGATTCACGAGTCACGATTCACGAGTCACGATTCACGAGTCACTCGTCACCGTCAGCCTCCACGGCATGCTCAGCCAGGGTTCTTCTGCATAATGAATGCCCACCCTGGGAGCTGTCGAGTAACCGGTCACCGGTGGTGCATCCTCAAGCCATATCCTGTGTGAATCCGTGAGCGATTCACCGTAAAAGGATCCATCCATCCGGAGATGCCTGGTTACCTTGCCGGGACCGTGAACCTTTCCTGCACCCCGGATCAGCAGGGCTTCGGGGTGACCGGCCGGTCCGGTGACGATATTGAACATCCAGTACATTCCATAAACCAGGTACATGTAGACATAACCACCTTTTCCGAACATCACCCGGTTACGGGTAGTCATTCCCCGGCTCGCATGGCACGCCTGGTCTTCCATTCCCCGGTAAATTTCGACCTCCGTAACGGGCAACCGGATAGATGTCCCGTCCTCCAGAACCCTGACCAGGATTTTTCCCATGATCTGCGGTGCTATTACAAGGACATCCTGCGTATAGAAATCATGGGGTAGGATCATGCCTGAAAATCCTTTAATAATCAATCCTGATACCCGAGTTTGCCCAATCGTCAAACTCGAGGCCACTGTCCGGCACCCGGATCCGTTCACAGACCAGAATCCTGTTATCCGGATCCCTGATCATATCCCGGTACAGTTCAGCGTCCCGGAAACCCGCCCGGGCCGCATCATGGCGATCCGAAGCATAGACTGCACGGCTGATTCTCGACCAGTAGATGGCTCCCAGGCACATCGGGCAAGGCTCGCATGAAGCGTAGATGGTGCATCCCGTCAGGTCGAAGGTGCCGAGCCTGGCTGCTGCCAGGCGGATAGCCTGGACTTCTGCATGGGCTGTAGGATCGGGGATCCCGACGACCTGGTTGGCCGCTTCAGCCACTATCTGACCATTCCTGGTGATCACCGCACCAAAGGGACCGCCGCCGGATACGACATTTTCACGGGCCAGGGCGACAGCGCGGCTTAAGAACCGGATATCAGCATCATTCATAAGGCAAAAGGCAAAAGGCAGAAGGCAAAAGGAAAGGTAAAAGTAATAATCATAAAGTTAAAAGGTTTTATCCATTCACGAATCACGAGTCACGAATCACGAGTCACGAGTCACGAGTCACGAATCACGAATCACGAGTCACGAGTCACGAGTCACGAGTCACGAGTCCCTGCAAACACAAACAGCGCATAGAACACCGCAAAAAACGCCACACCGGCCTGGGTTTCGAGTGTGTCTTCGTTCAGGAATGAAAGAAAGGCTGCGATAAAGAACATCAGGATAAAATAGGAGTTTGTCCTCCGTTCCATGAAAGGTGGCAGGATCAGGGCGCAGAGGATCAGGATGAGTCCGGTGAGGCCGAAAGCGATGGAGAAAGAAAGGAACTGGTTGTGGGCTCTCAGCCGCCAGGCCGGGTCGAGGGGGGATTTCAATTCCTCGTATTTCAGCTCAAAGGCCTTTTGCGTGTCGCCCGTCCCGACTCCGGCCAACGGGTGGTCCCTGAATATCGACCAGCCTGCCTTCAGGTATTCCAGCCGCTGGGTCACCGAATGACCGCTCGGATTAGCCCCGTGGCGATACTGGTCAAGTTCCCAGATAATCTCATAGATCCTGACCCTGAGACGTTTTGGATGACGGTATTGACAACTGGCAAAACCCTTTTCAATCAGGCTGATATCCTGTGCCGTCAACTGTGAAACCCCATTGGCGTCCTTTCTCAACCCCAGTGAGGTCAGGTACCGGATCAGGGTATGCTTGACCTCCTGGTTCCTGGAATCGAGCCCGTCATAATTCAACGGACTGATGCGGTTCCATGCCTCCCTCATCTCGGTTTCGCACTGGTAGAACCCCACCCTCCAGCCGTTCTCGGTCATCGGGTTGGAAAGATCATGCCAGTAAGGATTTCCTTTTGCGGTCGACGGATCCAGGTTTTCCAGGTCATCCTTTGCGGTATAGAAGAGATTATACTGCCGCGAAAGGTAAAAAGCCGCCATAACGGGAAGAGTGGCGACACCCACGATAACAAACCAGCGAACCAGTAGGTCTTTCTGCCTGAACGCCCAGCGGACGGCGAGAAACATACCGCCAAGGAAGAGGACAACCAGGCCGGTGAGGGACTTGAAGAGGAGAAGGAAGACAACCAGGAACAAGGAGAAAGGAGAAAGGAGAAAGGAGAAGGTTTTGTTATCGTTAGGGGGGTTGACGATATAATAGCCAAGTATGAAGATGGCCAGGTCGATCATCAGTGCGAAGCGGATATGGGAAATGAACAGGCTGGTTTCCCGGTCTGTGCTGTATTCCGAAGGGCCGAATCCCAGCATGATGCTCAGGCTGACGAGGGTTCCGATGAAGACCGCGAGCACAAAACCCAGCAGGAGAAAGTGCAGTTCCCTGGATTTGAGTCCCTCGATGGTGCCCAGGACAACGGGCAGGATCAATAACGGCAACTTGAGTTTCAGATCATGAAACCCGAATGAAAGATCATCCGTCCAGGTCATTCCGGCCAGGTGAACCGCAAAGAGCAACAGGAAGATCCAGATTGCGGGACGGCTTCGCAGGCGTCCCCATTTGGTCCGGAAATCACCCTCCAGAATCCACACCGCTGCCAGGGCGATCATGGAAGCGCTGGCCAGGTATTTTGACAAAGGAAGGCTGCCGAGCAGGATCAGCAGGATCAACAGGTAAGCGTTCCTGAATGTCAGGTTTTTCCGGATGAGATCCTGGTTCATCATATCATATGCTGGCCAAATTTAGGTTTTCCACAGGCAGGTTCTCATAAGTTGTCCGGATTTGATCCCGAAATCGCAGTGAAATCCGGTTAATTTGTATAATAAACGATGTATGCGGTCGGAATATTGGCTACAGGCCGGGAATGGTCCGACACCCTTGCCGGGCTTGCCGAAGCCAGCGGTTCCCGGGTAGCGGGCTGGATCAATCCGTTGGCGGTCACCCCGGACGATACGTGCCGGCTGATCGACCGTTCCGATCTTGTCTGGATCCCTGAAAAGCTGAATGCCGGGATGGATGAAGCCATCACCGTGATCCGTCGCTCCCGCCACCTGTCGCTGGGTTTCCCGGTTTCGGATTTTACCGACCAGGCTGAATGCCTGGTCAAACTGGCCCACGAAGCCCATGTTCAGGTTCAGGTCGGACACGCGGAACGACACCGGCCGGTTTTCCGGAGCACCCTCGACTGGGTCAGCCATCCGCAGCACATCCGGGTCAAGCACCACCTGCCCGGTTTTCGGGAAAAAGAAGACAGCTATCTTATTTTCAACGAGATATTGGCCGATCTCGACCTGGTGCTGGGGCTTGCGGGAAGCCTGGTAAGGAAAGTCAGGACCCATGCCTCCTTCCTGGAATCAGGCCGTTTGTTCCAGATTGACACCCGGACGGAGTTTCATAACGGTTCCATGATCAGCCTGGCCATCCGTCAGGGAATCCCGGAGCCTCTGCGTGAAATCGAGATTATCCAGGAATCGGGCGTTATCAAGATTGACCTTTCGGGGGGCACGAGCCAGCTCAGCACCCTCTCGGAAGGTGCATGGATACGGCACCGGATATGGCCCCAGAATCCCGATATCCCGGGCAATCCGGCGGATGAAAACGGCAGGAACGAAGAGACCGCACGGCAGTGCATCAGTTTTATCCGTACGCTTGAGAAAAACCAGCCACCGCTTTCCAGCCTGGAGGAAGGTTATTCAGCCCTTGAGATCACCCGCCAGATAGCCGTTTCCGTCGGCCGCTTCTAATAACACGGGATGTTGTCGCTCCTATTGTCAAATACCGAGTTTTCAATAAAATAGTGGTTGATAAACTTGGTGAGAAAAAAAATAATTGTATTTTTGCACTCCCGTTCGTTCGGGGCGCGTAGCGCCGGATGAAGGATCAGTATAATTAAAATAAACAGGCGGATTACTGTGAATACGTTAAGCTATAAGACCCTTTCTGCCAACAAGGCAACGGTCGTAAAGGAATGGGTGGTGATCGATGCAACCAATGCCGTGCTGGGGCGTTTATCCACCCAGGTAGCAAACATTCTCCGGGGCAAGCACAAGCCCAGTTTTACCCCCCACGTGGATTGCGGGGACCATGTCATCGTGATCAACGCCGAAAAAGTCCGCCTGACGGGCAACAAAATGAATGACAGGATCCATTTCAGCTACACCGGTTATCCCGGAGGCCAGAAAGAAACCACTCCCGCCGCTATGAAAGCCAAGAATCCGGCTTTGCTGGTTGAACATGCTGTCCGCGGGATGCTTCCAAAAAACCGGCTGGGAAATGAACTTTTCAGGAACCTTCATGTGTATGCCGGAAGCAAGCATCCCCATGAGGCACAGAAACCGAAAACAGTAGAAATAAAATAACAGGATACAGTATTCATGGAAATGATCAACGCTATCGGAAGAAGGAAATCGGCTATTGCCCGCGTGATAGTAAACGAAGGCAAAGGGCAGATCACCATCAATCAAAGGGATCTGGCAGACTATTTCCCCGTCAACCAGCTTCAGTTTATCGTTACCCAGCCGCTGACCATCCTCGAAGTAGCCGGAAAATATGATATCCGGGCTCATCTCGACGGCGGTGGGATCAAGGGACAGGCCGAAGCCCTTCGCCTGGCTATCGCCCGCGCCCTGGTCCAGATCGATCCTGAATGCAAAAAGACCCTGCGCGCCGGTGGATTTCTCACCCGTGACCCGAGAGTGGTTGAACGGAAGAAACCCGGCCAGCCGGGAGCCCGCAGGCGTTTCCAATTCTCCAAACGCTAGGACTCCCTCTGTCAGAGTTTAGTTTAGTATCTAAACCTGAAGGACTTCCGTTAGCGTAAGCACGCGGAACTACCGGCAGGTTGCCGAAACAGAATGTAAACTAAGAACATAACAAATGCCCAGAACAAATTTTCAGGAATTACTCGATGCCGGTGTCCATTTCGGCCATCTGAGACGCAAATGGAATCCCAACATGGCGCCGTACATCTTCATGGAGAAGAACGGCATTCACATCATTGACCTTCACAAGACAGCCCAGAAGATTGACGAAGCTGCCGAGGCGATGAAGCGGATCTCCAAATCGGGACGCAAGATCCTTTTTGTAGCCACAAAAAAACAGGCAAAGGAAATCGTTGCCGAAAGGGTTGCCAAAACCGGCATGCCTTACGTCACGGAACGCTGGTCGGGCGGCATGCTCACCAATTTCCCGACCGTCAGGAAAGCTGTCAAGAAGATGATCTCGATCGATAAAATGTCGACCGATGGCACCTTTGACCACCTTTCCAAGCGTGAACGCCTTCAGGTTTCGCGCCAGCGCGCCAAGCTTGAAAAACTGCTGGGAAGCATCAAGGACCTCACCCGCCTGCCGGCCGCCCTGTTTGTGGTTGACGTGACCAAAGAGCACATTGCCGTCAACGAGGCCCGTAAACTCAATATCCCGGTTTTCGGGATGGTGGATACCAATTCCGATCCTGAAAAAATCGATTTTACCATTCCCGCCAACGACGATGCCTCCAAATCCATTTTCCTGATCACGGACATCATATGCCAGGCTATTGAAGAAGGTCTTAACGAACGCAAAGCCGAGAAGGACAAGGAAGCCACCGTTAAACCGAAGAAAACCGAACCGGAGGAGGAAGAAAAAGAGGAATCCGTTCCGGTCAGGAAAACCGCCCGCAGACGGATCGCCAAACCTCAGGCGGAAGAGAGTGCCGAGGCAGAATCAGAAAACCAATTAACATAAAAGACATGGCTGACATTAAAGCTGCTGACGTAGCCAAACTGCGTCAAATGACCGGTGCGGGCATGATGGACTGCAAACAGGCCCTGACCGAGACCAATGGTGATTTTGATCTGGCTATTGATATCCTCCGGAAAAAAGGACAGAAAATTGCCTCCAAACGTGCAGGCCGCGTAGCCGCTGAAGGTGCCGTAATCGCCAAAACCAATGGTGACAACACTTTCGGTGTTCTGATCGTACTCAACTGCGAAACGGATTTTGTGGCCAAAAACGAGGATTTCGTTAAAAAGGCCCACGCCATCGCTGACGCAGCCCTGGCATCCAGGCCTGCAAGCCTCGACGCCCTCAAGCAGTTGGTTATCGGAGGCCACACGATTGACAGCGAAGTCACCAACCTGACAGGGGTTACCGGCGAGAAAGTCGAATTGTCATTTTTCCGGTCACTCGAGTCTCCCATGGTCATTCCGTACATCCATCCCGGCAACCGCCTGGCTACCCTGGTGAGCCTGAATAAACGGGTTGCCGATATACAGGTTGCCAAGGACGTGGCCATGCAGGTTGCCGCAATGGCTCCTGTAGCCGTTACCAAGGACTGCGTGCCCCAGAACATTATCGACAAGGAACTTGAGATCGGCAGGGCCCAGGCACTTCAAGAAGGCAAGCCGGAAGCCATTGTTGACAAGATAGCACAGGGCAAGCTGGCCAAGTATTTCAAGGAAAGCACCCTGTTAAGCCAGGATTTCATCAAGGATCACAAGATCACGGTGGCCGACTACCTGGCCCATAACGACAAGGAGCTGACCGTGCTTGACTTTGTAAGGTTCACCCTAAACGACTGACAAGGAACCCCGGATACAGTTCCGGCAGACTATAATATCCCGGCTCTCGCCGGGATTTTTTTTATCTTTCGGAAACATTATGCTTCAGCCATGTTAAAGTACAAGAGAATCCTGCTCAAACTTTCGGGAGAGTCCCTCCTGGGGCAGGCATCGCACGGCATAGACGCCACCCGGCTTGAAAGTTTTGCCGCTCAGATAGCCCGAATACGGAAAATGGGAGCCGAAATCGGCCTGGTGATCGGTGGCGGCAACATCTTCCGGGGTCTCGCCGGATCCAGGATCGGCTACGACCGTGTCAAGGGCGATTACATGGGTATGCTGGCAACGGTCATCAACGGACTGGCCCTTCAATCAGCATTACTCAACCTGAAAACTCCTTCCCGTCTCTTTACTTCGATCCGCATGGAACCTGTTGCAGAATACTGGAATCGCGACAAAGCTACCCGCGCGCTGGCAGCGGGAGAGATATGCATCTATTCAGGCGGAACCGGGAATCCCTTCTTTACCACCGATACCACGGCGGCGCTTCGCGGAGCGGAGACCGGCTGTGAAATACTCCTGAAAGGCACGCGGGTGGATGGGGTCTATTCGGCTGATCCCGAGAAAGATCCAACAGCCACTCGTTATGATTCCCTGACTTTTGATGAAGCCATTGATAAGAACCTGAAGATCATGGACCAGACTGCCTTCGCCCTTTGCAAGGAAAACAACCTGCCGGTCCTCGTCTTTGACATGAATACGCCGGGCAATCTGGAACGGCTGCTATCAGGAGAAAATATCGGAACCGTGATCCGGAATTGATTCTTAAAACCTATTTTTACTCACCAAAAAGTTAACGAATTCGGCTTATGGACGATGAAGTGGACCTGATCCTTATGGACAGCGAGGACAAAATGCAGCGGACGCTGAAATTCCTGGAGAACGAGCTTTCAAAAATCCGTGCCGGAAGGGCCAATGTGCACATGCTCGACGGAATCATGGTAAACTATTATGGCACACCAGCTCCGCTCAACCAGATTTCCAACATCACCACCCCCGATTCCCGCACCCTGACTATCCAGCCATGGGAAAAAAACATGATTGATCCCATCGAAAAAGCCATTCTCGCCGCCAATCTCGGATTGACCCCCATGAACAACGGAGAGATCATCCGGATCAATATCCCGATGCTCACCGAAGAGCGGCGTCGAGAACTGGTCAAGCGGGTCAGGACCGAAGGAGAGAACAGCCGGGTGGGTATACGCAATGCGCGCCGCGAAAGCAACGATCAGCTCAAGAAACTGGTCAAGGACGGATTGTCGGAAGATCTTGAAAAGGATGCCGAGCACCAGGTTCAGGAGATGACCGACAAGTATATCCGGCTGGTTGATGAACGCCTGGCCGCGAAGGAGAAAGACATAATGACGATCTGACGGCTTGTGCGGTAAATCGCGTGTATGGACGAGAAAAAGTTTCCCCTGCTGAGTGCCATTAACAGCCCGGCCGACCTCAAAAAACTGAAAGAGGCCGACCTGGTGCAGGTTTGCTCCGAACTCAGGGAATTCATCATTGACGAGGTCTCCTGCAATCCGGGCCATTTCGGTGCCAGCCTGGGGGTCGTCGACCTGACAGTTGCCCTCCACTACACTTACAACGCTCCTTATGACCAGATCATCTGGGATGTAGGCCATCAGGCCTATGGTCATAAAATCCTGACCGGGCGCAGGGACGTGTTTGATACCAACCGGAAACTGAATGGAATCAGCGGCTTTCCGAAAATGTCGGAAAGCGAATATGATTCATTCGGGACCGGCCATGCCTCAACCTCCATTTCAGCGGCTCTCGGGATGGCTGTCGCGGCTGACCGGAAAGGCGAAACCGACAGACGAACCGTTGCCATCATCGGTGATGGTGCCCTGACGGGAGGAATGGCTTTCGAAGGCCTGAACAATGCCGGGATAGAAAGGTCAAACCTGCTGGTAATCCTGAATGACAACAATATGGCTATCGATCCTAACCGCGGGGCCATAAAGGATTACCTCATGGATATCACCACCTCGCGCTACTGGAACCGGTTCAAGGATGATTCCTGGAAAATGCTCGGCAAGCTCAGTAAGATCGGACCCGATGCCCGTCGGATGGCTCAGACCCTCCAAAACGCCATTAAACACATGATCCTCAAGCAGAGCAACCTGTTCGAGGCTCTTAATTTCAGATATTTCGGACCGGTCGACGGGCATGATGTCATTCGCCTCGTGAAGATCCTGAAAGACATGCAAAATATCAACGGTCCTAAAATCCTGCATGTCCTCACCCGGAAAGGGAAAGGATTTGAACAGGCGGAACTCCACCAGACCGCCTTTCACGCTCCCGGCAAATTCGACCGCATCACCGGGGAAATACTCGAGGAACAGGAAGACGGGTTTCCCCCGAAATATCAGGACGTATTCGGGATCACGCTTCTCGAACTGGCAGAACAGAACGAAAAAATCGTCGGGATTACCCCGGCGATGCCAACCGGTTCTTCCCTGAATATCATGATGGAAAAGATGCCCGACCGCACTTTTGATGTGGGCATAGCGGAACAGCATGCCGTTACTTTTTCGGCCGGGCTTGCCTCGCAGGGTTTGATCCCTTTCTGCAATATTTACTCTTCATTCATGCAGCGGGCCTACGACCAGGTCATACATGACGTGGCGCTTCAAAAGCTGCATGTTGTGTTCTGCCTCGACCGTGGAGGATTGGTCGGGACCGATGGACCCACTCATCACGGTTCCTTCGACCTCTCCTACATGCGCCTGGTACCCGATCTGATCGTCTCGGCCCCGATGAACGAGGAAGAGCTGAGAAACCTGATGTATACGGCGCAGCTTAAAAATCACGGGGCTTTCGTGATCCGGTACCCCCGCGGACCGGGAGTGATGCCCGACTGGCGCCGCCCGTTCAGGGAATTGGAGATCGGCAAGGGCCGCCTGGTCACTGAAGGGAAGGATCTTGCCATCCTGAGCATCGGCCATCCGGGAAATTTTGTGGCCAAAGCCATCAGGACCGTTCAAAATGAAGGATTGCATCCGGCCCATTATGACATGCGCTTTGTCAAACCCCTGGACGAAGAGCTTCTCCATCGGATTTTCAAGCAGTTTGCCAGGATCCTGACGGTTGAGGATAACACGGTGGTGGGCGGTTTCGGCAGCGCTGTCGCCGAATTCATGACGCTCAACCATTATGACGCTGAACTGCAGATGCTTGGTATCCCCGACCGCTTCATCGAACAAGGCACACAAAGGCAGCTTTACAAGATGTGCGGCTTTGATCCTGACAGTATTGCCGCAGCGATCAGGGAAATGGCGGGCGGAAGCTAAAAATCAACTTCCCGGATCGTGTTTGCCGAAAACCTAGTATCTTTATATTAAACTTAACCTACTCCGACATGTCCACACTCATTCAAGCTGTTATAGTGGATGATGAAGATAACAGCCTCGAAGCGCTGACCATCCTTCTCCAGAAATACTGCCCTGACGTGCAGGTCATCGGTACGGCTCAGACCGTGGCAGATGCCGTCGAACTGATTGACAACCTGAAACCGGAACTGGTGTTCCTCGACATCGCGCTGCCTGACGGCCAGGGTTTTGAAATCCTGGAAGAGGTGGGATTCACGGCTTTCGAGGTGGTTTTCACCACAGCCTACGATCAATATGCCCTGAAAGCCTTCGATTTCTCAGCCCTCGACTATCTCCTCAAGCCCATCAGCGCCGAGAAGCTCCAACAGGCCGTGGAACGGTTCGAGAAGATCCGCAAGGAAGAAAATTACGGCGAGAGGGTATCTGTGCTGAAGGAGAGCCTGAACAACCGGAATGAGCGGATCATTCTCTCCTCAATGGACGGTTTTGATGTGTACAAAATTGCCGACATCGTCCGTTGCGAAGCCAACGGAAGCTATACCACGTTCTATATTAAGTCGGGCCACCGTGTCATTACTTCCAAGACTCTCAATAACTTTGAGCGCCTCCTGGCTGACCTGTCGTTTGTGCGGGTTCATAGCAAACACCTGATAAATCTCGATTATGTAAAGAAATATATCTCCGGCCGCGGAGGGTATATCGTCTTCGAAGACGGATCCCAGGTTGATGTCAGCGAACGGAAAAAGAAAGAATTCATCCTGCGTATGAAATCGCATGCCAGGACCACGTAAGCCCACACACTTACAAAGAAAAATACCCGTTTACCAAAATATTTTGGTACATTAGGGGAATCTACCGACTCACCCTTTGTTTTTCGTAAAATAAAGCGGTACTTGCATCCCGGGTGTCCCCGTATTGCAGTAACAATTTATAAAATGGAGGTTTTATGAAAAAATTTACTCTGTTATTCCTTTCTCTCCTGTTTCCTTTATTGGCTGCCGCCCAGTTTACCAGACCTCAGGCAGGTCTGGTTGACAAGGACGATGTTGTCAAGACAACCCGGGCAAGCCTGTTAAAGGGTGATGGAGATGTCTTCTGGTCCACCACATTCGACTTCAAGGATGAAACATCTGAACTCGGTTTTAGATGGCCGGAGGGTTGGACCAACCGCGACAACACGGACCGGGGGGATGTCTGGGTCTGGGGCGATGACAGCATTAAAGGCCAATTTACCAGGCTGCCCGGGTTGACTTCACATACTCCCGGTGACGGGTGGCTCATGTTCACTGCCGATTTATAT
>Ga0116202_10000796_pt1 | contig 17946 bp, 16 predicted proteins | sample LakKivw325mmetaG_FD_94479 | JGI IMG/M metagenome (GOLD analysis project Ga0116202, IMG submission 94479) | Anoxic lake water microbial communities from Lake Kivu, Rwanda to study Microbial Dark Matter (Phase II) - Lake Kivu water 325m metaG | ecosystem: Environmental > Aquatic > Freshwater >...
AAGGTCACAGCCGAAGTCATCAGGAAATATATAGAATATCATCGTCATCAAGAAGAAATGCCTCAACAATTAGAATTGTTTTAATGATTTTGATGCCCCGCCCTGTGGGCGGGGTAGTTCACTGTTGATTGAGTATAAAAAAGGGACATTTGTATGTCAAGAAAAAGTGACCGCAGGACAATCGCACTCTGATTTTCTATCAGAGATACGACACGCGCTCACCTGACCTTCAGCCCTTCATCCAGGTAACTGATAATGGGGAAGAGGATGAATTCGATCACCATTCTTTTCCGCACGTTGATTTCAGCTATAACCGACATGCCCGGTTTTATCCTGTAAATTGTTCCGTCTTTTTTTTCAGTTCATCGGAAAGCTACAAATTTTCCTCCAGCAGTTCCTCTTTGTCGATGATGCCCTTACGATCCAGCAGATTGACAAGGGCTTCGAATTGAACGATTTCGGACAGGAGTGCATTTCTTAAGGTAACTATTTCTTTTCGATCAAGCTGTTTGGCCATTTCATGATTCCTTTTCAAAGTCACCGGTATTTATGATGATATTTATTCTGATACAAGCTTCTTCCCCAGCTCAACGGCCTCCTGCATGACCTTTTCATTCGATCGGATCTGTCCTACGTCCATGGCGCTGCCATAGACCATCCCGACAATCGGGGATTCCGTATAACTATAGGCGTCCTGAAAAGCCCTTAAGGCATTGACGCAACCGGAGGCGAAAGGGTCTTCATCGCCATACGTCATGGCGATGGCGATCCGCTTTCCCCGGAAGGGATTTGTCTGGTAAGCGAGAAGGGCGAAACATCGATCCATGAAGATCTTGGTCTGGGCGGACATGGTAAACCAGTAAACAGGGCTGGCAATCACCCAGGCGTCTGCTTCAACGAGCTTCAGATAGATCTCCTGCATGTCATCCTGGATGGAACAGCCTTTGCTGCCTTTCTTTTGGCAGCTCATGCATGCTTTACAGGGCGCAATACTTTTCCCATGCAGATAAATGGTTTCGACCTTTGCTTTAGCCGATTTTGCCCCTTTTGAAATTTGTTCCGCCAGGATGGCGCTATTTCCTTTTTTTCTTGGACTTCCCAACAAAACCAGAACTTTCTTTGCCATAAACGTCCTCCTGCATTGCTGATTATTTGGGTGATTTCTTCGACGAATCCTCTGTTCATGAATCCGTCAGAATGCTTTTCTTCTTCAATTGTTATTGATGAAGCATTATCTTGAAAATGATCAATCTTGTCAACGAGCGAATCCGGATGATTTACCGTTCCCCATACCTCTCCGAATGTTCCTTATGCGTATACCAGCTTTCCATGTAAATCTTCGCCAGACTTTTATTCCTGATAATCAGCAGATTCTCCGCATTCTTTTCCTCAGCAGCTTTCGTAAAATTGAAACTTCCAGTGATCACCGTTTCCCGGTCAATGATCATGAGCTTGTTGTGGGCGATGGCGTGTCTGTCATCTATAAAGGTGGGAATGCCTGCATTGGCCAGGAAGGTGGCTGAAGTATATTTCTCCCTACGGGGGGCGGCCCTGACTCTTGTCGAGTATCGTTTCTACCTTGACGTCCCGTTTATGGGCGTTTAGCAGGGCTTTTGCGATAGGGGCTGAAGTGAAAGAATAGGCTTGGACAAGGATTTCATATTTAGCATGGGTAATCTGGTCAATGATTGCATCAGTGCATCCCCCTCTTGGGCTGAAGCATACCTGTGTTGGAGTGTTATTCAGAGTAAGGTCTGCTGCGTTTGATATGTGATGAAGAGGAAATAGAAAAAAGCTGAAAACAAAAAACACGATGACAAGTTGTTTCTTCATGGATGTTTCCCGAAACCAGCTTTATGATCTGGTTATAAGAGATTACGGACAAGTTGACACGGAATATTCTAATAATTCTTAAGAAAAAATTCCACTATTTTAAATATTTCATCTCGTTTTTAAGATAATAGTGATTATATGAAAATATTATCTTGAAAATACGACTAGTTACGGTGTTTTGTTCAATGTTTTTTCCAAGCACAAACTGTAAGCGTTAAATCTGATTTTTCCTCAGATATGCAAGAGTTCAAGTGGCAATGATCACAGCTACACCGCCCCAGACTATTCAAGAGGAATATCAATTCAGTCATATCGCCTCATGCATGATGAGTTCACAAGACATGTCTGTCCGGATTATACACAAAAAGGCCTTCATGCGGGTGAAATGGGCAATAGACGGATATCTTTCCCGATAGGAGGGATAGCCCAGCCCGGGGATTTATGCCTTCCACGATCATCGACACGCCATACCCATCCTTTGCGATTATATTTCATTGACACACAAGGAGGTTCCTTTTTATACTACATCGTTAATAAGCAATATCTTATCAAATATTCATCTCAAACAAAAAGGAGGGTGTTGTCAATGGCTAAACGGATTCAGATAATCCTTATTCTTTTAATTGCTGTTACATTCATATCCTGTAAAAATCAGGAATCCAGAACGGAAGATAGCTCGATACCCGTTTCCTTCAATCCCGAGACCCTCAAAATACCTGACAAAGGTGGACGAAAAATCAGGGGGCAGGTCCTTTACATGCCGATCTACTCGAACATTCCCCACATGGAAAAGCAACATTATGATTTGAGCGCTTTCCTCGCCATTCACAATACGGATCTGAAGAATCCGATCAAAATCACGAAGGTCGTTTTTTTTAATACGGACGGCAAGGCAGTCAAACATTTTGTTTCTGCAGACCGTCCGCTCAACCCCCTTGCAACGATAATCTTTACCATTTCCCAGAAGGATCAGAGCGGGACAGGTGCCAATTTTCTGGTCGAGTGGATGGCAGACAAGCCGGTCAACGAACCCCTAATTGAATCCATCATGAAGGATCTCTCCGGCAACCTGGGACTTTCGTTCTTGAGTCAGGGCAGGGTCATCCGGGAGATTAAATAGTAGCCTGCCGATTATGAAGGGATCGATATGTGTGAAGTTGACATTCTTCTGCTGAATGAACGAGTGAAAAATCAGATCAGAACAGAAAAATGTCGGCAAGGAGATGAGATAATGTTTTCGGTCACACCCTCCCGGATGCTAACAGAATCTTAATCTATGAACTGTGATCTACCGTCTGCGCTACGCCGGGCGGAAAGATTTCACTTTTATGTTCACTATTTGCTGTCGGTTTTTTATGGGAATAACCGCTGATATTGCCATCATCATTGTTGCCGCTTTAATGGGAGGGCTGATTGCTCAGCAACTGAAGCAACCGCTTATTCTGGGTTATATTCTGGCTGGTGTGGTTGTTGGTCCCTATACCGGTGGAATCACGGTGGCGGATATCCATAACATTGAGCTGTTAGCTGAAATCGGGGTGGCTCTATTACTTTTTGCGCTAGGACTTGAATTTTCATTTAAAGAGCTAAAACCTGTGCGTAAAGTTGCCCTGATCGGCACACCAATACAAATGATCCTGACAATCGCGTACGGTTTTGCCATCGGTCGCTGGCTGGGTTTCGGGGAAATAGCCTCTCTCTGGATCGGAGCGTTGATTTCTCTTTCCAGTACGATGGTCATATTGAAATCAATGATGAACCGAGGCCTGATGGGTACCCTCTCGAGCCGTGTCATGATCGGCATGTTGATTGTGCAGGACCTGGCTGTTATTCCCCTGATAATCATGCTTCCCCAATTAAGCAATCCGCAGGCGGGATTGCCTGCTTTGGGATGGGCGGCATTGAAAGCTGCAGGCTTTCTTATCCTCATGATTATAGTAGGGACGAGGGTTATTCCACGCCTTATGTCCTATGTCACCAGCTGGAACTCCCGGGAGCTGTTTTTGTTGACGGTTACCGCAACCGGGTTAGGAGTCGGTTACGCCACATATGTTGTCGGTCTTTCTTTTGCTTTCGGGGCCTTTGTGGCGGGGATGGTGTTAGGCGAATCAGACTACTCTCATCAGGCTTTGAGCGACATTATCCCGCTGCGGGATGTATTCGGTCTCCTTTTTTTCGTTTCCATAGGAATGCTTTTGGACCCGGCGTTTCTATTTGCCAATCTGAAAACTGTCTCATTGATGGTCTTGTCGATTATCATCGGTAAAGGCTTGATATTCGCTGTTCTGGTAATGTTTTTCGGTTACGGTAACGTTATTCCCTTAGCCGTAGGATTAGGCCTCTTTCAGGTCGGCGAGTTCGCATTTGTTCTCGCAAGAGTGGGGGTTCACACGCAATCCATCAGCAACGAACTGTTCTCACTGATGCTTACAGCGACTGTGATCACGATGATACTGACTCCTTTTATATCAGGGCTTACAGCACCGCTCTATGCAATCCGCAGGAGGCGGTTTAAGCATGAACCTCTGCAAACGATGAATGTACCTCAAACCGGTCTGCACCATCATGTGGTTATTGCGGGGGCAGGGCGGGTAGGTGCGTACGTGGCAGATGTGTTAAAAAACTTAAAAGTAACATTTGTGGTGATCGAGCTTGACTCCCGCCAGGTCAACCGCTTGAAAGAAACGGGAGTGCCTTTGGTTTATGGAGACGCCAGCCAGCCGATTGTCTTAAATGCCGCCGGCATTGGTCATGCAAAACTATTAATCATTACAACACCTTCTGCGATAGTTACGAAAACTATTGTGGAGAAATCCCGACATCTTAATCCGCAATTAAAAATTGTGGCGCGAGCGGAAAACATTGAACAAATGCAGATCTTACGAAAGTTAGGAGCGAATGAGGTTATTCAACCTGAATTTGAGGCGGGTCTGGAAGTTACACGTCAAACACTACTGTCGTTAAATATTGCCCCTGCCGACATAAAACGTTTTACAGATCAGGTACGGCAAGAATCATACGCCCCCTTATATGGGAATAATCCGGAATAAGTTTTGGACTGATCCCGGGCATATCAATAAAAACAATGCCCTTTTTATAGAACCGGTTTCAGCTGAGTCACAGGTAGATAAGTTGATTTAGGAGACAAAGAGATTTATTTGCAGAAAGGCAGAGTTAGAAATGGTTCTGCACGTTTTGCGGAGTATTTCAGTCCTATGCAGTATAAATATGAGGAAAAACGCTGAGGAGAAAAGAGGATCAAAATGACACCCGTAGAAATGCAGGAAAAAGCAATGAAAATGTTCAGCGACGGTTTGCATTGAAGTCAGGCCATTCTTGCAGTTGGGCAAGAAAAACTGGGAATTGAAAGTGAACATCTGATCAAAACAATGGATTCATTTGGCGGAGGGTTAGCTGCCCACGGAGAAGTCTGCGGCATTGTTATCGGCGGTCTTGCCGTCATCGGCTTGAGATTCGGCCGTTCCAAGACAGGAACTAAATCGGATATGAAGATGTGGAAATACGGCCGGATATTCATGAAGCGGTTCCGGGAAGAGATAACCGATAATAAAATTCTATGCCGTGAAATCGTCAATGTGGATTGGATGGATACTGATCAGGCCAGAAATTACCGGGGAAGTGATAAATTTCAGTGTTGTCTGATGCTTACCGGAAGGGCCGCAGAACTGATTGGCGAGATTCTGGAAAAGGCGCAGGAAGAGACGAGTGATAATCACTAAAATATGATCAGACCGCACACAATGATTGATTGGGGAGTCGCAATGATCAAACGCTGTGTGATGATGTGAGAAACAAATTCCTCAAAGCTCTCGTCATGAGTTGAACCGGCTGACGCGGCCATTCCTGTTCCGTCAACCGGTGGATATATTTGAGGGTGACAAAGCCGTCAAACCAGCGGTAAAAAGCGGCAAGAAGGGCTTCCTGCCCTTTGTACTGCCGGCGGAAGCGCGGCCAGATTTGTGAGAAACCGCGTTCCTCCAGGAAATCCACCGTAGGCAGATGGTGGATGCAGGCGTAGATGTGCCGGGCATCCTTATCGAGGTTGGCGGAAACGGTGGAAAAAAGATCCCGGAGCGCAATGAACACCCGGAAATCGTAAGCCGGCAGTTCTTCTTTACCATTAAGTAATGCCTCCGCCATGCGCCGTCCGGTGCCGAAGGGAACACGGTGCGAGATCCGGGAAGAGGGGAACACTTTTGTGTTTTTAATTTCGCAGATACCGCCCGTTTTAGCCAGTTCCATACAGAAGTAGAAGTCTTCCCCTGCCTGCCTGCGCGCAGGGAACCCGTTGGTCCTTATATAGCCCGTTGCCGTAAAACAGAGACAGGAGCCCACGGTGTGAAAAGCATAGGGTGATCCCGCCAGGCGCAACCCTTCGATATAGTAGTTCAGAAACGCTTCATAGGCGTCAATGGCGGCCTGGCCTTCAGGGGTGCCGGCCTGCTGGTGCCGGAAAGAAACGACCCCGCCTGATTTTCCGCTCGTAAGAAGTTCACGCCCTGCCGCATCCAGGTAATCGGGTGACACCAGGGTGTCCGCATCGAGGGAGAAAAAGACGAATTCCTGAAGAGGGGTCGGGTTTTCCGATTCCTTAAGATACGCGAGCGCGCTGTCGCAACCGATTTTCCGGGCAAGGCCGACGCCGCCCCGGGGAGGGAGTTCGTTCCCGCGGGATGATGCATCGATCCAGCCAAGCTGCAGGGGGAGTTGTCCGCTTTCAGTTTCCAGCCATTCAAGAGTTCGCGTGTTGTCCCGGATATATTCCTGCAATATTGCACTATTTTCTTTGCCGTTTGCCAGCGTGGGCGTGTTATTGACAATCACCAGAACGAAAGTGCCGGCGAGAATATCGGCAGGCGTATTGGCGGACAGAGACTGGAGCGTGGCCGGCAGGGATTCCGTTTCGCCCAGGGAAGGAATCACGACCGCCCGTCTGAAATGCCGGCTGCGGTCGAATCCTCCCGAAAGCGATCTTACAACGGCCCGCTTCTGCAGATATTTCATGCACGGATCGGGCAATACATGCTTCATTGGCCCCCCTTTTTTACAATCACGCTTTTTACATCAGTGTGTAGTACAGCCCCGACAGGATCAGGGACGTCATCAGGATAAATACACACGGGCCGGCGATATACCGGTATGTGGCCAAAACGGGCGTCTCAAAATATTCGCAGGTGACGACATAGCACGCATGGATAGGCGATATGATCATTCCCATGTAACCGAAGGCATAAGCGCACGACGTTGTTGCTGCCGAAATTCCGAGGGTGGGATTCTGTCCGACTAGGGCAAAGACAATGGGGAAGCTCGCGCCGACAAAGCCGAAGGCCGTGCCCGTGACCATGCCTGAGATAAGAGGAATCAGCACGATGACCGCCAGTATGGGAACGCCGATACTGATAAATTCGTCGCGCATGAGCGTCACGAGTGTTGTTCCTGCGGCATCAAGCGGATTTTTCAGGACGACGGAGAATGCTTGGATGCCGATGACAAGAACGATCATCAGCCAGGTGTTTCTTTTTTTGAAAAAATCGAGCGAAGGAATCCATGCGGCGGTATGTCTGAAAAAGGTCATCAGAATCGCGAGGACCAAACCGACAAGCATGGCAATCAGGCTGGAGAGGGATCCGCTCACTCCGTACGTTATTAAAAGTATTGATCCTATTACGGAAATAACTACGAGAAGGCCGATGGGGCTGAGGGCGGAAAGTACCGCATCGTAATCCAGGAAGCCGCCGTTCGGGTCATCGGAGTCGTTGGTTTTAATTTTCCTCAAAATAAAGAAATAACCTGCCGTGGCGGCGGCAAAGGTAAAGGGAATCTGAATGAGATAGAAGAGGGCGGCGGACAATCCCGAATACGTAATTGCCAGCAGCACGCCGGGATATAGAGGCCACCAGTACTCCCAGATATGGCGGAACCAATAGTTGATGGCGGCCTTATGGGACGCATCCAGTTCGTTCTTTTCGTCGACCGACGCGACCATGGGCGCTGAAAAAAGCGCTCCCGCGGGCATGGGAAGCAGGCCGACAAGGGCGGGCAATCCTGCCAGAAGCATTTTTCTGCTTTTCAACCAGGCCTTGAGAGCCGTTACCGTGCGTTCCATCCTGCCTGTTTGATCGAGCGATTCGGTAAAATACAGAAGAAAAAAAACCACTGCGGGAAGCAGATAATTATCGGGGTTTTCGGAACTGACGAACTGGAGCCAGATTTCCTCAATGGCCGCACCCGACCACAGGGCAAGAATGACGGAAAACAACAGTATAGCAAATCCGAGGGAAAGACCGAATCTGTTTGTCAGAAGAATTCCTGCAAGGGCGCCCCCGACTTTCATGTACGCAGGGAGGGCTAATATCCATTCAATCATAAACGTCCACATTCACCAATATGAGCGCCGCACATAACGATTCACACGTCAAAGCGAGAAGCGCAGTTCAGATTCTTTATCCTCATTCATATGTATAATCAATCATAAAATAGAAAGCACATTTTTCTTGACAATAGAACTTACGTTCTATTATTGTATTTGTCATGGACGATAAACGGACGATCGTGACGGTAGAGAAAAAAATCGCCGCCTTTTTCTGTGAAAACAGGCGGATGCCGACCTACGCCGAGATGATGGATCTTCTGGGGGTGCGCTCAAAGAGCGTCGTCCACTTCTGGATAAACAAACTTCTGGCCGGTGGTCTTGTCGAAAGGGATTCCCGCGGGTTTCTGAAACCGGCGAGGCGTTCATTCGGCCTTCCGATGGTCGGCGAGATCGCGGCGGGATTTCCGTCTCCTGCAGAAGAGGAACTCCGGGATATCATCTCCCTGGATGAATATCTCATCAACCGGCCGGAGTCGTCTTTTCTGCTGAAGGTCAGCGGGGATTCCATGACGGGTGAGGGAATCATGGAGGGGGATCTGGTTATTGTGGAAAAGGGAAGAGAGCCGAAAAACGGGGATATTGTTATTGCTGAAGTCGATGGCGAATGGACGATGAAATATTTCCGCAAGGAAAAGAAAACGGTCATCCTCGAATCGGCCAACCCGAAATATCCGGCCATCAGGCCTAAATCCGAACTGCGCCTCGGTGGGGTCGTGACTGCCGTTATCAGAAAGTACCATCGCTGATCATCGTTGCAGGCGGGGAACTGCCCACCCCGTCACCCGGGGGGTCCACAATCTGTGTCATCCCCGTGAAAACGGGGATCCAGGATTTAAATGGAATGAACATTTGGGGAAATTCAATGCTGAAAATTCTCTTGTTGATTGCCGTCGTCTGCATTGCCGGATGCTCCCTGCTCTATTTCGGGCAGGAGAGCCTCATTTTCTACCCTGAAACTCTCCCGGCAAATTACAGATACGCTTTTCCGGGCCGATTTGAGGAGCTGATGTGGGACGTTGACGGGGTGAAGATCAATGCCCTCCACTTCAAGGTGGAGCATCCCCAAGGCGTCGTTCTTTATTTCCACGGGAACGCAGGCAGCCTGCGCGACTGGGGTGATGTCGCCGGGGACTTCACTATCCGGGGCTATGATATCGTGATACCGGATTACAGGGGCTATGGAAAGAGTACGGGGAAAATAAAGAACGAAGCCATGCTCCATCAGGACACGGCCGTCGCGTACGGCTACCTAAAAAAGCATTATCAGGAAAGCGAGATCGTACTCTATGGCCGCTCCATCGGAAGCGGACTGGCTGTTTATCTGGCAAAGTCATCGAAGCCGCGGATGCTGATTCTGGAATCACCCTTCTACAGCCTCAGGGATGTCGCGAAATACCATTATCCATTCCTTCCCGCGGGATTGCTGGACAGGATTCTCCGTTATCCGATGAGGTGCGATTTATGGATTCCGGAAGTGGGGTGTCCGATATACCTTATCCACGGCACTGAGGACGAGATTGTGCCGTACAACTCCAGCCAGAAGCTTCTTAAACTCATCAAAACGAACGGAAAACTGATCACCATCGAGGGCGGGAGGCATAACGACTTAAGCGATTTCAAGCTTTATCAAGAGCAGCTTGATCAGATTCTGAAGTAGGTAATTTCCAGTTTTTGAGGGCTTTTAAAGATCGCTGTGCGTAATAGTGTCCCCGGTCTCTTTTCGGGATTTTTCCGGTGAGGGGAGGGAAGAGGCCGAAATTGACGTTCATCGGCTGAAAGTGACGATGATCAGGCCTCGTTATGTAGCGGATGAGGCTTCCAAGCGCCGTTTCTTCCGGAAACGGGGTCATTTCTTCACCTGTCAGATAGGGTACGACGGAGAAGCCGGCAGCGAGACCCATGGCGGCGGATTCCACATATCCTTCGACCCCTGTAATCTGGCCTGCAAAAAAGATGTTGTCATGCGTTTTTAGCTGGAGGGTTTTTTTCAGAAGGACGGGAGCATTGATGAACGTGTTGCGATGGATGCTTCCGTATCTGGCAAATTCGGCGTTTTCCAGTCCCGGGATCATCCGGAATATCCGGCGCTGTTCCGGCCAGGTCAGCTTTGTCTGAAATCCCACCATGTTGAAAAGGATGCCGTCTTTGTCTTCCTGACGAAGCTGCACCACGGCATACGGCTGCTTGTCCGTTTTCGGATTGGTCAGGCCGACGGGTTTCATGGGCCCGAAGGCAAGGGTATGGATGCCGCTTCCGGCCATGACTTCGATGGGAAGGCATCCGCCGAAAAACCTTGATTCCTCGAAGGGCTTGAGGGGCACTTCTTCGGCCTCCGTCAGGGCTTTCCAGAAGCGTTCGTATTCATCCTGTTCAAGAGGACAGTTTAAATAGTCTCCTTCGTCTTCCACCACGTATCTCGAAGCACTGAAAACGACCTCCCGGTCGATGGAGTCTCCGTAGATGATGGGGGAAATGGCATCGTAAAAATAGAGATAATCGCCTCCCGTAAGAAGCGAGATGCTCCGGGCCAGAGCGTTGGAGGTGAGGGGGCCGGTGGCAATGATGAGCGTCTGATCCCGGGGAATTTCAGAAATTTCTTCCCGGATGATTTCAAGGTTTTTACAGGCCAGGAGTTTTTCTTCAATGTATCGGGAAAAATCCGTCCGGTTGACAGCCAGCGCCTTGCCTGCGGGAACCGCTGTGGCATCGGCCGCCCCCATAATAAGTGAGTTTAACAGCCGCATCTCTTCCTTGAGGAGGCCGACAGCGTTTTCAATCGCATTCGACCTGAGGGAATTGCTGCATACGAGTTCTGCAAGATACGGTGATTTATGCGCCGGCGAGAAGGCAATTGGCCGCATTTCGTAAAGTATTACTTGAATGTTTCTTTTCGATAGCTGCCAGGCAGCCTCGCATCCGGCAAGACCGCCGCCGATAATGATAATGGGGGATTTTGTGGTCATCAGGTATTGTTTTCAGCCCGGAGCGGTCATCTTCATGATGTTTTTGCATTCGGGGTATCCGGTACAGCCGAGGAACCGGCCGAAACGCCCGCGCTTGACCGCCATGGGTCTGCCGCATTTGTCACAAGACTTGTCGGTGGTCTCCGAAGCTTGGGGTTTGGCTGTCCCGTCCTGTCCCTTTTTGGTCTTCATGATATTCTGGCATTCGGGGTAGCCGGTACAGCCGAGGAAAGGTCCGAACTTGCCGCGTTTTGGCGCCATGGGTCTTCCGCACTTATCACAGGCGACATCGCTGATTTCCTTTTCCGCGGCTGTCATGGCGCCGTTTTCGTCCTTCCTGACATTGACAATATTCTTACATTCTGGATAGCCGGAGCAGCCGAGGAAGGGCCCGAACTTGCCGCGCTTAACCATCATGGGGCGGCCGCACTTTTCACAAGTGCGGTCTGTTTCTTCCGTCAGAATTTCGATCGGAACAATCCGGCCATCCTCGGTTCGGGTGAAGTTTTGCGTGTTCTTGCATGCCGGATAGTTAGAGCAGGCGATGAACTGCCCGTTTTTCCCCCATTTTATCACCATGGGGCTCCCGCACTTTTCACAGGCTTTGTCCGTCGGGGTTTCTTCCCTCTTGACATTTCGCATGTTCAGCTTGGCGTTTTTGAGTTCTTCTTCAAAGGGGGTGAAGAAATCATTCAAGGTATCGAGCCGCTTCATTTTTCCTTCTTCGATCATGTCCAGTTGACTTTCCAGGGACGCCGTGAATGACACATCCATGATCTTGGGGAAATTCTTCACCAGAAGATCCGTCACCAGCATGCCCAGATCCGTCGGGAAAAATCTACCCTTCTCCAGCCGGGCATAGTCCCTATCCTGGATCGTGCTTAATATGGTTGCATAGGTGCTCGGCCTTCCGATTCCCTTTTCCTCAAGTTCCCGGACAAGGGACGCTTCGGAGAATCTTGGCGGCGGCTGGGTGAACTTCTGTTCTGTTTTCAGAGAAACAAGATCAAGCGTTTCACCTACGGAAACACGGGGAAGCGTTTTGGCGAATTCACTCTCGTCATCGCCGTTTTCCTTTCCTTCCGTATAGACGATTGTAAATCCGGGGAATTTCATCACCGTACCCTGGGCGCGGAAGAGGGTGTTTGCCGCGGATATGTCGATGGTTGTTTGATCATAAATGGCCGGGTTCATCTGGCTTGCCACAAACCTGTTCCAGATGAGCTGGTAAAGACGAAACTGGTCATTGCTGAGATAATGCTTGATCGTCTGAGGCTTGTAGGCGATGGACGAGGGTCGTATCGCTTCATGGGCGTCCTGTGCCGTTTGCGCATTTTTGAAGACTCTGACTTTGGCCGGGAGGAAACCGGGGTCGTAATTTTCTTCGATGTACTTCCTCACGTCCCTGACGGCCTCGTCGGCAATGCGCACGGAATCGGTTCTCATGTAGGTGATCAGCCCGACAGAGCCTTCCGCTCCCAGTTCGATTCCCTCGTAGAGCTTCTGCGCGACACTCATCGTTTTTTTTGCCGGAAAATGGAGCCAGCGGGAAGCTTCCTGCTGAAGTTTGCTCGTCGTAAAAGGCGGCAGGGGCGCTTTTTTTACTTCTTTTTGTTCCAGCTTCGCGACAGTAAAAGATACGGTTTTAAGCACCTCGACAATTTCGGTCGATCCCTGTGCATTGCCGATTTTTGCTTTCTTCCCGTCGATTCTGATCAGTCGTGCGTCAAAGGGAGGGGGATTGACGCCCTTAAGGTTTGCCGTAATGTTCCAGTACTCTTCCGAAACAAATTTCCGGATTTCTTCCTCTCTGTCACAGATTATCCGTACGGCCACCGATTGAACGCGGCCTGCACTCAATCCCCTCTTGACTTTTTCCCACAGAATGGGGCTGATCTTGTATCCCACAAGCCGATCCAGAATCCGGCGCGTCTGCTGGGCGTCGTACTTGTTGACGTCGAGCTCACGGGGGTGGCTGATGGCGTCTTCAACGGTTTTTTTCGTCAGGTCATTAAAGAGAACCCGATGAATATGTTTTCCTTTTGTGCCGATTTCTTCGGCGATGTGCCAGGCGATGGCTTCTCCTTCCCTGTCGGGGTCGGGTGCAAGGTAGATGTGATTGGCATTTCTGGCGGCCTTTTTCAACTCGGCGATCACCTTTTTCCTGGACTCGATGACGAGATAAGTTGCTTCGAAATGGCTTTCGGGATTGATTCCCAGCTTGCTCTTGGGAAGGTCTTTGATATGTCCCATGGATGCACGGACGTCAAAGTCCGGCCCCAGATATTTTTTGATGGTTTTTACTTTGGTTGGTGATTCAACGACGATCAGGGAATCCGGCATGGTTACTCCTTTATGATATATATTTTACCCGGTAGCTGCGCGATAATCCCCCGCAGCTCCAGGTTCAACAGGATATTCAGGACATCGCCGGCTCTGAATCCCGTGGCGGCGATGATGGTGTCAACGTCCGTTTTTTTTGAGGCAATGGTTTTTAATACAGACATTTCAGCCTCATTTAAGGTATTTATGATCACTGGCTCAGACTTTTTTTCACCGTCGGTGCTTTTCCGTGGAAGATTGTTTTCCCCCGGCTCCTGTTTCTCGAATTTCCCGTCCAGTTGGGGAAGAATCTCATCCAGTATATCATAAACATTTTCTATGAGCTTTGCGCCCTGCCTGATCAACTGGTGGGTTCCACGGGAGCCGGCGGAATCGATGCTTCCGGGTACCGCAAAGACCTCCCGGCCCTGATCGAGGGCAATCCGGGCAGTGATGAGGGAGCCGCTTTTTTCGCCTGCCTCCACGACCACCACGCCCAGCGATATTCCGCTGATGATTCTGTTTCTTGAGGGAAAATTCGGAGCATTGGGTTGCGTACCAAAGGGAAATTCCGTGATAACGGCGCCTCTTTCAGCGATTTCCATGAGCAGTTTTTCGTTTTCCGGGGGATAAACAACATCAAGCCCGCATCCCAGAACGGCGATGGTTCGACCTCTGCCTGCGAGAGCTCCTCTGTGCGCCGCCGAATCGATGCCCCGGGCTAATCCGCTCACGACGGTGATGCCTTTGAGCGCAAGCTCCCGACAGATTCTCTCCGTTGTAAATTTGCCGTAGGTGCTTGCCATCCTGGAACCGACCACGGCAATGTTGATATCATCATTGGAAAGGAGGCCCTTCACATATAACAGTACCGGAAAGTCATAAATATTCAAAAGATTTCCTGGATATAACGGGTCCTGGTATGTGACGATGCCTGCCTTGAGTTTTTCAGCGAGCATGAGATTTTCGTCTGCAAGTTTCCAGCCGTTGAAATCCCTGATATTGGCGGCCGTTTTTTCGCCGATTCCCGGAATGACTTTGAGGGTCTGTAAGGATGCATCAAACACATTTTTGGGGCTGCCAAATGCATCGACCAGATTTTTGAAGCCCAGGTTTCCAACCCCCTCGATGGATTTCAGCGCAATCCAGTATTTCAGGTCATAGCGGTTCATGGATGTCTCTGAATGATGATATCCTCGTAAAATTTTGATGAAATCACATTTGCTGTCAATCCCGGTTTCCGACTTTAAATGGATTTTATCAATCAGCACTGCACATTTTGGCACGGCAAGATATATCGGATGTAAAATGGGTGTCAAGTCTTTTCATTTGTAAAAAGCATTGCGAAATTTAAGTCTTTGCGCTAAACAATCCTCTGGTTTGAGGAGCCGTTATGTTGAACCGTTTTCGCATCGTTATTCTTTCCTGCATTTTTGTCAGTCTTGCCAATTTTTCCATCTGTATTTCCATTACAGGGGCCGCCCAACAGGGCTCTGCGCAGGGGATTAAGGAAAACACCATCCAACCGGTTCTGACGGTGACGCCAAAGGAAATAGATTTCGGTAGTATCGGGCCTTCTGAAGGGCTAAAAGGCTCATTTGTATTAATAAATTCCGGTTCCAGACCCATCGAATGGTCCGTGAGCGGTCCCGATGGATGGACATTGATGGAAACACAGAAACTCACCGGGGTGCTTCGGGATAAACCAGAAAATCTAAAGATTCACATCAGTTCTTTAAAAGAAGCCCTCCATGAAGATGCCGGTAAAAGCAAAAACTCTTACCCGGTTCAAATGACCCTTGATACGGGGAACCGCCTCGTCAGCTACCAGAAACGTTTGACCTCCGGCGCTCACAGGGAGATGTTGAAGCTGGCGTCCAATGGAGTGGCAAGAAACATTTTTGTAAGATTTAAACTTGTTTCTGCAGGGTCGGGACCGGTCATACTTGTCGATCCGGTCAGGGTTGATCTTGGCGTCGTTCGACCGGGGGAACAGGCTGCGAGAAGGGTAAAAGTTACCAACAGAGGAATAAATACGCTCAAATGGGGCGCCTACGTCCAGGAAAACCCGAATACGGGCAGTCCCGGGAAAAGGGGACGATATATCTCTTTCCAGAATGAGGATGTTCAGGGCAGCGGTGTTTATGCATTACCCTCACACTTGAAGGATGTGATGGAGTTATCCGGTAAATGGACTGAACATAACGGCTATCCTGCAGGCAACACATCCCATTATGCCCTGAAATACCGATTCTGGGGGACAGGAATATCCGTGTTTTTTTCCGTGGAACCTGATGGGGGTGACCTGACGGCTTATGTGAACGAAAAGTGGAAGAACAACCAGGCATGCCATGCCGGACAAAAAGAACGGGCGGAGTGTATGGTTGTTGAAGGACTGACGCATGGTCTACACACGCTGACTATTCTGAGCAAAGGGAGCCACGTGATGATCGAAGGCGTCGGGATTTACGGTAAGGATGCGATGAAGGGGAATCCCGGCTGGATAAGCATTTTTCCCGATTCGGGCACAACGACCCGGGAAACAGATTTTGTGAATATCATGGTCAATATGCATAACGCCGGCAGCGGATATTATGAAGAAAATGTTGTTTTTGACTCCAACGGAGGACAGTCGGTCGTTGAAGTATCATTTGAAGCAGCGGAAGGCGCAGTATCCAAGAGTCTTGATGTTTATCGTTACGCCGCGGGTCCTGATTATCTGTACACATCCAATCCTCAGGAAGACGCGGGGATCATTGAGGCGCGGGGATACAGGAAACAGGGTATCGCGTTCAGGCTATTCATTCCGGGTACGCCGGGTACAATAGCTTTCTACAGGTGGTACCATCCCGGGAAAAAAGTCCGTTTCTATTCATACGATCGGCAAGGAGAGGGCAGGTCTCTGAAAGGATATACTTTTGAAGGAACTATCGGCAATATAGGAACTTCCAGGCTCACAAACACCAGACCCCTTTACCGCTGGTTCAATCCCGCTACAGGCAGTCGTTTTTATACAACCGATCCGAATGGAGAGGGACATCTGAAAAAGGGGTATCGGTTTGACGGGATTGCCGGATATGTCAGATAATGGAATAGATACGGATTCAGGGGTGTGGATTTGGTCTTGACAAAATATATTAAAGGGGTTATTAGTCACCTTCTTTTTTTAGGATATGTGCTTGATACGCGCCTGTAGCTCAGCTGGATAGAGCAACGGACTTCTAATCCGTAGGTCCCGGGTTCGAATCCCTGCAGGCGTACCAGATATCATTATGAATGGTGGGTGTAGCTCAACTGGTTAGAGTGCCGGGTTGTGGCCCCGGAGGTTGAGGGTTCAAGTCCCTTCACTCACCCCATTTAAATAGCGTATGAAAGCGCCCGTAGCTCAGCTGGATAGAGTGGCAGACTTCGAATCTGTTGGTCGTAGGTTCGAATCCTACCGGGCGTGCCAGATTATTGAGGGCCCTTAGCTCAGCAGGTAGAGCAACTGACTCTTAATCAGTAGGTTGCCGGTTCGATCCCGGCAGGGCTCACCAAGTAAATTAAGGGGTTAGGCGATAACAGCTTAGCCCCTTTTTCTTTGTCTGGCCAAATTTTACCGCTATTTTACCGCTATTGGAATTTATTCGGGTCATTTTTGCCTTGGCGGGTGATTCTGAGAACGTCCCCCGGACAGAGTTCAACCGAAGATTTTTCATCCTGCCAGATGCGGGTTGTCGATGTCGTCAAGTGTCGTCAAAGCCCAACGTTGGGCTCTTTGTATGATGCTTCCTGATCCATCCGATACCTGCTCATCCTCCCGTGTCCGTAAAACAAGCCTGTTGGGAAGGGGTTTTTCCATCAAGGAGCGACAATCTCCCCGGCTCCCTTGTCTTACCCTTACCCGTGGATTTTATTGCTGGCGTTCCTGTAATAGCTTGTTCTGGAGCAAATGATGGGCTTTCCTCCATGCCCAAGGGAAAAAGAATGCTTTCCCAGCCCCCCGGGATGGACCCGGGATCAGGCAACGGCAGGGGATGGGGCCCCCTTTATGTACACCGTGTCTGCCACTCACACCCTCATATAAAAAGGATGCTTCCCGGGAGTCCCCCGGGTCGTCCGAAAGTTGCATTTCTTACACAAATTCGATCCCCGGAAAATTTCAGAAAAATTTGGGAAATATGCCTCTTCCTTCTTTGGTGGCTTTTGTTTAGAACGGGTTGAAACATGCAATTTAGGGAGGGTGTTTTTTCAGGTGAGCGGGTGTGGGGGCTCCTTCAACTGTACCTTGATCATAAGCCGTTACCTCCAATGGTTTTGCGTCCAGCCTATCACATGGAGATATAACCCAAAGTTGTGGACGGAGTAAAATAGAAGGCGTATCCTATAGATGTAATTTATCTTAATGAACCCCTTGGCAAGAGGGGAAAAGAAAGGATACGCCCGTGAAGTATA
>Ga0116202_10000797_pt1 | contig 17946 bp, 17 predicted proteins | sample LakKivw325mmetaG_FD_94479 | JGI IMG/M metagenome (GOLD analysis project Ga0116202, IMG submission 94479) | Anoxic lake water microbial communities from Lake Kivu, Rwanda to study Microbial Dark Matter (Phase II) - Lake Kivu water 325m metaG | ecosystem: Environmental > Aquatic > Freshwater >...
GTCGAAGAACCAGAGGGTGCAGGGCAGGGTAACCGTATAGAAGAAGTTCGATCCCACGGCTATCATGACGTCGACGGCCTTCGCCAAGATCAGCTTCTTTCGAATCTCAAGCTCCGAGCCTCGGGCGTCGCTGGCGGAGTTCGCCATCACAAACCCCGCCCGGCCCTTCGTCGAGAGGGCGCTGTAGAAGGTCTGAATCCAGATGTAGTTGGCGTTGTCGACGTTCGGAATCCCGAGGGAGAAGCGGGGGTCGTCCTTGATCCGGTCGTGATCGACGTTGTTGACGTTGAAGGGCGGGTTTGCCATCACGAAATCGAACTTGCCCCGGCTCTCGTGGACGTCCTCGTAGTAGGTGTTCGCCTCCTTGATCTGGCCTGAGAGGCCGTGGACCGCGAGGTTCATCTTGCAGAGCCGGACCGTCTCTGTGATCTTCTCCTGGCCGAAGAAGCTCAGCTCCTTCGCCGGGTCTTTTTTGTGGTCCTTGAGAAAATGAGCCGCCTGGACGAACATGCCGCCAGACCCGCAGGCGGGGTCGTAGACCCGGCCGTGGAAGGGCTGGATCACGTTCTCGATCAGCTTGACGACGGTGGTGGGGGTGAAGAACTCGCCGCCCCTCCGCCCCTCGCTCATGGCGAACTTGCCGAGGAAGTACTGGTAGATGTCCCCGAAGAGGTCGTCGTCGGCGTCCAGTACCTCCTCCCGCAGGTTGAATACCTTGAGCAGCGACACGAGGGAGAGGTTGTCCAGCCGGTTGTACTCGCTCTGGGGTAAAACGCCTTTCAGGTCCTCGTTCTCGGCCTCGATCGCCCTCATGGCTTCCCGGATCTTCCGCCCGATCTCCTCGCCCTCGGGAAGCTTCATCAGGTTCGAGTACCGCCCCTCTTCGGGAAGGTACATGACCCCCCGCGCCTGGTAGTCGGTCTTGCCGATGGTGCGCCTCCGGCCGGTGCTCTTTCCCTCGATTCCCTCAAGCTCCTTTTTGGCCTTGGTGAACCTGTAATCGGCGTACTTGAGGAATATCAGCCCCAATACCGGAAGCGCATACTCCGATGATTTGAGCTTCGAGTTTGCCCTCAGCTCGTCGGCACCATCCCACAACCTCTTCTCGATCTCGCTGTTGTTTCCCGGCGTCTCCCTCTCCTCCTCTCCATTCCTTAGAAGGAATTTCGCTTTGGCGACTTCATCCTTTCGCTCTAGCCCATCGATCCCGACCGACGACCCGAAGCCGTCCGACCTCCATGCCCCCGAAAAGATCCGCCGACGCCCCCGACCCCAGACTCTCCGAGACGGGGCTAGCGGATGAGACGAGGGTAAAAAGCAATCGACTCTATTCTAAGCCATCGCCGATATTTTCGAAGACGCCTCCATAAATGACCGCCGGGAAAAGCTAAAGAGGCGGCGCGACCTCCCCGATAGGGAAGGATCATGAAGCCCTTGCTAAGGCGATCGCCTTGAATGAAGATAGAGGGGCCGTCTGCGGCCTCATCCGGAGAGCATCGCAGACCTACAGGTGGGCCTACCTCGACATGCTGGCGATACTGATCGGGATAGCGGGAGGAGCCGGGGCGATCCTCTTTCGAACCGTCATCGATTTCATCCACGGCATATTCTTCTCGGGGATCGATCCCGCGGCGGGGCCGGGCGTTTCCGTCATCCTCTATCCGATCGTCGGAGGGCTCATCGTCGGGCCGATCGTCTGCCTCCTCGCCCCCGAGGCTAAGGGGCACGGCGTCCCCCAGATCATCGAGAGCCTCCAGGTCGGCGGCGGCCAGATCCGAAAGCGGGTCGGGTTTCTCCTCATCCTCGCCTCGGCGGTGATCATCGGGAGCGGCGGGAGCGCCGGGCGGGAGGGGCCGATCGCCCAGATCGGAGCCTCCTTCGGCTCTCTCATAGGCCAGGTCTTCCGCCTCGGCTCAAGGGACCTCAAGCTCCTGACGGTCTGCGGCGTCGCCGCGGGGGTGGCCGGAACCTTCAACGCCCCCATGGGCGGCGCCATCTTCAGCATGGAGGTGGTGGCGAGGCGGTTCAGGATCGGCGACTCGGTCCCGATCCTCCTCTCGGCGGTCGTCGGGGCGGCGGTGGCGGGCACCATCATCGCCCCCGCCCCGGCCTTCACCAATCCCGACTTCGCCTTCGGCACCCAGGACCTCCTCCTCTGCTTCGTCCTCGGACCGATATTCGGGGCCCTCGCTTTCTCCTGGGTGAGGTTCTTCTACTCGGTCGAAGACCTCTTCGAAGGGCTACGGGTCCCGAAGATCCTCAAGCCCGCCATCGGGGGGATCGTCGCCGGGATCGGCGGATACCTCCTCTACGGCTACGGGATCATGGGAGTCGGCTACGATGGGATCACCATGATCTTCGAGATGCCCTCCCTCTCGCCCTCGGCGGATTTGATACTCTTCCTCGTCGCCCTCGGCCTCGTCAAGATCCTGGCCACCTCCTGCACCGTCGGTTCCGGAGGGAGCGGCGGCATCTTCGCCCCCTCCCTCTACATCGGGTTCGTCTTCGGCGTCGCCTTCGGCCTCCTCGCCGAGGCGTCCCTTCCGGGCCTGGAGGCGGCGTCGCCGACGGTCTACGGCCTTTTGGGGATGGCGGCCCTCTTCGCCGGAGCCGCCCGGGCGCCCCTCACCTGCATCGTCATGATCCCGGAGATGGCGAGCAGCTACGGCAGACTTCCGCCGATCATCATCGCCTGCGTCCTCAGCTACGCGACAGCCCAGATCCTGATGAGGGGGGAGCCGATCTACTCCATCAAGCTGAGCAAGAAGGGGATCTTTATAGACCAGCCCCAGCCGGTCTTGAAGGGGATCTCGGTCGGGGAGGCGATGGCCCGGGAGGTCGTCGCCGTGGGGCCGGAGATGACCCTCCGGGATCTCCGGGATCTCATCTTCAGGACCAACCACACCGGCTTTCCCGTGGTCGAGAACGGCGACCTCGTCGGGATCGTAACCTTCGATGACCTCCGGAATGTTGCTGCGGAAGAGCAGGACGAGCTGACCGTCGGCGACGTAGCCGAGAGGGCGGTCGTCACCGTCCGCCCCGACCAGTCGGCGAAGTACGCCGTGGACCTGATGTACCAGCACAAGATAGGGAGGCTTCCTGTTGTGCGAAGCGACGATCCGAAGAGGCTCGTGGGGATGATTACGAGGACCGATGTCATCCGGGCCTACGAGGCCGAGGCGGAGAGAAGATGATCAGAGGATGGTGATAAGAGGATGAAGATCGATCGATCAGAATCCCGGACCCGGGCCGCCCGGAAGGGCCGCCGACCTGTCATGCAGCCGAGGTGTCATCAGTCCCGTTCCGACCCAGCTCTGCTCAGGACCTCGTAGGCTGCGATGGCATCGGTCCTGGTGACGATCCCTACCACCTTCTTTGAATCGTCCCGCTCCACAACGGGAAGCCGGCCGACATTGTTTTTATAGAGGCGGTCCATCACATTCTTCATATTCTCGTCGGGGAAGGCGACTATCACCTCCATCACCGCCACCTCCCCGACTCTGACCTCGTCCTGCCGCCCCTCCGGAACTCGCCGAAGGTCGTCGAAGGTGACGATCCCGGAGAGCTTGCCCCCCTCCAGGACGGGAAACCCTCGGATGTTCTCCTCGAAGATCCTCGCCATCGCCTCCCGGACCGTCGTCTCCGGCCCCACGGCGACGACCTCCCGGACCATGGCGTCTCGGACGGAGACCCCCTCAAGGAGGGCCTCCCCGGCGTCCAGGGAGACGCCCCTCCTCACGAGCTGGAAGGTGAAGATCGTCGATCCCGAAAGGCCGATGGAGGCGACGACGTAGCTGGCGGCGGAGGTGATCATGAGGGCCGGGAGGAGGGCGTAGTCGGCGGCGATCTCTGAGATTATCACGACGGAGGCGAGGGGTGCCCCCGCCGACCCCGCCAGGAGGGCGGCGGACCCCAGGAGGGCGTAGGCTGGAGCGTGCCCCTCGGCGGCGGGCAAGATGTCGCCGAATAGAAGGCCGAAGGAGGCTCCCCCCACCGCGCCGATGACGAGGGACGGTCCGATGGTTCCGCCGCAGCCGCCGGAGCCGAGGGTCGAGGCGGTGGCGAGGGCCTTCGCCGCCGCCAGGGCGAGGAGGAATAGGGCCAGACGGGAGACGTCCGAACCGACGGGGGTCGATATGATGCTCAATACTCTATCAACGCCGTCGTAGCCGACCCCCATCACCCCGTAATCGAGAAAACAGAGGGCAAAGACCCCGGCGACGAGACCTCCCAGCCCCGGCTTCAGGCCGCCCGGGAGAGGAAGCCTCTCAAAGAGCCCCCCGGCGCCGGCGAAGAGGCGGACCCAGAGGAGGCTGAGGACCCCCAGGGCCAGCCCCAGGACGAAGCAGAGCCAGAGCTCCTGGGTGCTGAAGACGATCTCGGGCGGGGTGAAGGCGGGGCTCTGGCCCAGAAAGGCGGAGGCGGTCGCCGCCCCGATCACCGCCGAGAGGAGGATGGGTACGGCGTCGATGGGGGAGAACCTCCTTGCCACCGCCTCCATCCCGAAGATGGCGCTTCCCAGGGGGGCGTTGAGGGTCCCGGCGAGCCCCGCCACGAAGCCCGAGACGGCCAGGACCTGGACGTCGGCGACGGAGAGCCTCAGCCTCTGGCCCAGGATGGACCCGAAGGAGGCCCCTAACTGGGCTATCGGTCCCTCCCGCCCGGCGCTCCCGCCGCTCCCGATGGTGACGGCCGCGGCGATGAGGATCGCGGGGCCGGTTCGGCACCGGACTCCGCCCCCCCTCTTATGGAGGGCCTCCATCAGGGCCGGTATCCCGTCTCCACTTGCCTCGGGAGCGAGCCTCAGGATCAGAAGGCCGACGGCGAGCCCCCCCAGGACCGGAAGGAGAAACAGCCTCTCTTCCCCGCCGGGAAGTGCTGCCGCAAGCGGGCCAAAGAAGAGCTGATGAACCTCCTCGGCGAGCCTCCTGAAGAGGACGGCCCCAAGCCCCCCAACGAGGCCGGTGACGACGGCGAGGGTGTCCAAGACCAGCCAACGGTTCTCGCCCCAGGATCGAATAATCCAGGATCTCAAGGTATCTCTTCTCAAATCGAGAGCCGGATATAAAGAAGTTCTGTAGGAAGGAAAAAAAACCCGCCGAAGAGAATCGGTCGGGGACCCCGGGATTTCGTGCGGCTCGATGGAGCCTATCGGGGGCCCTCGGGACGATCTCCACCTGCCGCCCATATCGATCTCCTCCTCCGACGAAGCTCTTCGAGAAGGTATGCCACCATCGCCGACCCCGTCGTTCCCCCCGGGGGCCCGCCATCGCCCATCAGGGCGGAGAAACCTGAAATAAGAGGCGATCCTTCCTTCTGATCACAGCCCGGGAGGTCGGGATGTTCGATTATGCCGAGAGGTACGGCCACCGGTTTGTTACCCTGGTGGACAGCCGGGAGACCGGAAAGGAGTTCGAGTTCGACCAGATGCTCCTGATGCCGACGGCAAAAGGCTACAGGGCGCTGGTGGAGCTGGCAAAGGAGGAGATCGACCCCCGGGCGATGAGGCTCCTCTCGAAGGTCTGGTCGGAGTCGACGATAGAGAACCTCTCCTTCTTCGCCATGGCCGCCGCGGTCTACGCCCGGTCGGTGGCCGACCCTCCCCGCACCATCGACGTTGGGAAGGTGCTCCTCAGGACCGCCGCCTTCTGCCGCCTCCGATGCTCCCGCCGGAAGGGGACGGGCGGAGGATGCATGGCCGCCGCCGGGTCGGGCCGCCACCAGCTCCCCAAGTGCGTCAAGCTCCCTCGGGACGTGGAGGCCGCCTGGTGGGATCTGAAGAGGTACATCGCCGCCGGGGCTCCGACGGGTCCGGCGGGGGAGGCGCAGGCCCGCGAGGCGCTGAGCGTCAACTTCAAGCTCCCCGCCGATTACTCGCCGGTCACCTCATGCTGAAACTTCCTAACCCGAGCCCAACGGCCTGAGGTCGCGAACGTCGAGAAGGGAAAAGGGAGATGACCCTCGTTTTCCGGGGATTTCGGCCCGAAATCCGAAATCGGGCCGGATTCAGACTCGCCTTTCGAGAAGGCATTTATATCAAGTCGCCACCAAAAGGCCGCTGTCGTTCAAGGTGATTATCAATGGCCAAAATAAGAGCAGGCGTTCTTGGAGCTACGGGTGCTGTAGGGCAGCGTTTCATCGAGCAGCTTTGGGACCATCCCTGGTTTGAGCTGACGAGCCTTGCAGCCTCCGAGAGGAGCGCCGGGAAGAAGTACAGCGAGGCTGCCCGGTGGCGGCTGGAGCACGAGCTACCGCATGAGGTCGCCGAGATGGGCGTGGTGGCCGTCGACCCCAAGGAGGTGGAGGCCGACGTCGTCTTCTCGGCGCTCCCCGCCGACGAGGCGAAGAAGGCCGAGGCCGACTTCGCCCGGGCCGGGTTTGTCGTGGCCAGCAACGCCAGCGCGTACCGGTTCGACCCCGACGTCCCCCTGATGATCCCCGAGTGCAATTCCGACCACCTCGGCCTCATCGACGTCCAGCAGAAGAAGCGGGGCTGGGACGGCTATATCGTCACCAACCCCAACTGCACCACCATCATGTTCGCCCTGACTCTCAAGCCCCTCATGCCCATGGATATCAAAAGGGTGATCGTCGCCTCGATGCAGGCGGTCAGCGGCGCCGGATACGAGGGCGTCCCCTCCATGGCCATCCTCGGCAACGTCATCCCCTTCATCTCCGGCGAGGAGGAGAAGGTGGAGAAGGAGGCCCAGAAGATCCTGGGGACCTTCGACGGCGACGAGATCGTCGACGCCCCCTTCGACGTCAGCGCTAGCTGCCACCGGGTCCCCGTGATGGACGGCCACACCGAGGCCCTCTGGGTGGAGATGGCGTCAAACCCCAACCCCGCCGAGGTGAGAGAGGCCTTCCTCAAATTCGACCCCGGCCTCTCCGACCTGCCCACAGAGCCGGAGAAGCCCCTCATCGTCCGGGACGAGCCGGACAGGCCCCAGCCGAGGCTCGACAGGAGCGCCGGCAAGGGGATGGCCGTCTCCGTCGGCCGGATCAGATCTGGTATCCGCTACATCGTCATGGGCCACAACACCGTCCGGGGCGCCGCCGGCGCCAGCGTCCTGAACGCGGAGCTCCTCTCCAAGAAGGGAATGCTCTAGATGCTGATCATAGCCTGGGAGGTGACGGCGGCCTGTAACCTCTCCTGCGATTACTGCCGGGCCTCGGCCACCGCCTCCCCCGACGAGGCGGAGCTCTCGACGGAGGATGCGATGGCCTTCATCGACCAGGTCGCCCCCGAGAGGCCGATGATGATCCTCAGCGGGGGAGAGCCGCTCCTCCGGACCGACCTCTTCGACCTGGCGAAATACGCCACCGATCGGGGCGTCCGGGTCTCCCTCGCATCCAACGGGACCCTCATAACCCCCGAGACGGTTGATAAGATAAAAGAGGCAGGGATCGCTCGGGTCAGCATCAGCCTCGACGGCCCCACCCCCGAGGTCCACGACGCGGTCCGGGGCCCCGGCTCCTTCGACCTCGCCATGCGGGGGATCGAGAACCTGCGAGGCAAAGTCGACTTTCAGATCAACATGACCATCACCAAGGAGAACCTCGACGCTGTCTGTGCCACCATGGACCTGGCCGAGAGGCTCGGGGCCGTGGCGTTCCACCTGTTTTTCCTGGTTCCTACGGGCCGAGGGAGGGAGGAGGAGCTGGTGACTCCAGAAGAGCAGGACGGGATCCTCCGCTGGGTGGCAAAAGAGTGCAAACAGAGGAGGATCGAGGTGAAGGTCACCTGCGCCCCCCAGTACGGCCGGGTGGTGAGGGAGGTCCTCACCGAATCCGAGAGGAAGAGGATGATGGGGAGCAGCTGCCTCGCGGGGACGGGCTTCGTCTTCGTCTCCCGGACCGGCGACGTCTGCCCCTGCGGCTACCTCCCGGTGGTGGCGGGAAACGTCAGAGAAGAGAGCTTTCCGGATATCTGGAAGAGCTCGCCAGTCTTTTTGGATCTGCGAAAGAGGGAGCTAAAGGGTCGGTGCGGAAGATGCGATTATCGAAAGGTCTGCGGCGGGTGCAGGGCCCGGGCCTACGCCAAGACCGGCGACTATCTCGAGTCCGACCCGCTTTGCGGCTATGGGGAGGTCTGAACCCCTTGAGAGCTGAGCCGAGGGAAGACCGCCCCTTTGATCGAGAGAGGCCCGACCTCGACGACCTGGACCGAAGGCTCCTGGCCCTGGTCCAGGAGGAGTTTCCCCTGACGGAAAGGCCCTTTCTCGCCCTCGGCGAGATCCTTGGAGTCGGCGAAGATGAGGCCGTAAGCAGGACAAAGAGGCTCTCTGACCTGGGAATAATTCGAAGGATCGGCCCGATCCTGGACATGAGAAAGCTTGGCTGCTCCGGGGTTTTAGTCGCCCTTCCCGTCTCTGAGGGAAGGATGGAGGAGGTGGCAGAGGTGGTGAACGGCTACCAGGAGATCTCCCACAACTACCTCCGGCCCAACGATATCGATTACAACATGTGGTTTACGATCTCGGCCTCCGAGGCGAGGATCGACGAGATCCTCTCGGAGATAAAAGAGAAGACCGGCCTCGACCAGCTCGTCCTCCCCACCAAGAGGATCTTCAAGATCGGGGTCCGGTTCGAGATCCCCGAGTGACGGGGCGATTGTGGTGCCGAAGATCGTTCTGACGGAATTTCGCACCAAGACCTGCGGGCTATTGTCGAAAGGAGGCCCTGATCCTCGAAGAGCTGGCGGAGGTCTTCGCCGAGAAGATCGAGTTCAGGATGGTCGACGCCGAGATGGACTCGAAGCTCGCTGAAAAATACGTCATCTTCACCGTTCCCACCCTGATCATCGAGAGGGAGGGGGAGCTGGTGGAACGGTTTAACGGCGTTGACTCCGGGGAGAGGCTAAAGCAAGCTCTTCGAGATGCCTTGAGGTGAGGACCGGAAGGTCTAAAGAACATCATAAAAATTTGCCTGGAGGTGGGCCCGCCTGGATTCGCCCTCCGGTCTTCCGCCCCTCAAGCCCCCTTGTTCGTCCCACCCCGATGACGCCGTCCGGTGATCCGGACCGATCCTTCTGGTGCTCAGGGGGATGGGTAGTCTTCTGCCTCGGAGGACTCAAAATAGTCACACAGGTCGATATCGTCGAACTCGAAGATGATGGGGCTGCAGGTGCCTGTGGCGATCAACCTCAGGGTGCAATCGAAGACAGCGCCCTCGGTTATGCTGTACTTCTCCAGGAACCTCGGGCCGGGGTACCAGGAGTTGGAGAGCTGTAAGAGATGTTCCCTGCCAAATACGAGTTTCTCCCAATCCTCCGTCAGGTTCATCGGCTCGTCCGGACTGAAGACGAACGAGACCTCATACCCCTCGTATCCCGGACCGCCCCCGACCTCGGCCTGGTGGGCCGACTCCTCGGTCTTGAGGACGGAGACGATCTCGCAAGCGCCCGGGTAGTCATCGTAAGTACACGTTCCTCCGAGCCAAATCTGCCCCGACGCCGAAGAGCCGCACAGTAACAGCAGAGATAAAACAATCACCGATGCCATCTTTTTCATGATCTTTCCTCCCGACTAACTATTTCATATATGTCAAATATGTAAGATAAAACTTTGCCCCGCCGCCGTCGCATCAAGACTCGCCTGCATCGAGATGACCCGACCCGCCGAGCGAGAATGATCACAACGTTGGATCATCGACAAATCCCCAGTCTCCGATCGATCCTGATCTTCATCAACAAAGCACGAAAATAGGAGAATACTTAACTAGAAACCCGCCCATAAACAGACATCTAGAGGGTGTTTTAGAGATGACCGACTCCGAATCCATCCGGCTCAAGATCATAGAGGCTGACCAGAGGGACGTGGGAAAGGGGATCGTTCGGATAAGCGAGCGGCAGATGGCCGATCTGGGCTTGAGCGATTACGACCTGGTGGAGATCAAGGGAAACAAGTCCACCAGCGCCTTGGCGGTGAAGGCCTACCCCACCGACGAGGATATGGACGTCGCCCGGGTCGACGGCCTCATCAGATCGAACGTGGGGGCCACCATCGGCCAGTTCGTCGAGATCTCCAAGGCCGAATGGAGCCCCGCCGAGAGGGTCACTCTCGCTCCGGTGGGCCGGGGGATCCAGATCTCGATTCCCAGCGACGCCCTCCGGAAGGTCTTTCTTGGAAGGCCCGTCTCCAAGGGGGACGTCATCTCCACCACCACCCTCCGGCGACCACCAGGCGATCTCGCCACCGGAAAGGACACCATGTTCGACGAGATCTTCAAGAGGTCCGATAGAGGATCGCCCTTCGGCCTCGGCGAGGTGAAGATGAGGGTCGTATCCGCCACCCCAGGGGGGACGGTCAGGATAGGAGAGGATACGGAGGTCGAGCTGATATCCCGGGCCGTCGACGCCCGCCAGGCGGCGGACGTCGTCTACGAGGACCTGGGCGGGATGAAGCACGCCATCCAGAGAGTCCGGGAGATGATCGAGCTCCCCCTCAAGCACCCCGAGCTCTTCGAGCGGCTGGGGATCGACCCGCCGAGGGGCGTCCTCCTCCACGGCCCGCCGGGGACGGGAAAGACGATGCTCGCCAAGGCCGTCGCCAACGAGTCCAGCGCCCACTTCGCATCGATAAACGGCCCCGAGATCGTATCCAAGTTCTACGGCGAGTCCGAGAAGAGGATCCGGGAGGTCTTCGAGGAGGCGGAGAGGAACGCCCCTGCCATCATATTCCTCGACGAGCTCGACTCCATCGCCCCCAAGAGGGAGGAGGTGGCCGGAGAGATGGAGCGGAGGATGGTGGCCCAGCTCCTCTCCCTCATGGACGGGCTCAAGGAGAGGACAAACGTCATCGTCATCGGAGCTACGAACAGGCCCGACGCCGTCGACCCGGCCCTGAGAAGGCCCGGCAGGTTCGACCGGGAGATCGAGCTTGGGGTCCCCGACTTCGAAGGAAGGCGGGAGATCCTCCAGATCCACACCCGAGGCATGCCTCTGGCGCAGGACGTCGACCTGGACGAGTTCTCCACCCTCACCTACGGCTTCGTCGGAGCCGACATCGCCGCCTTCACGCGAGAGGCGGCGATGAACGCCCTCCGGCGGGTCCTCCCCAAGATCGACCTCGACCTTCCGACGATACCCCGGGAGGTCCTGGAGGAGCTGGTGGTGACGAGGGAAGACCTGGATCTGGCGATGCACGAGGTCTCTCCCAGCGCCCTCCGGGAGATCCTGATCGAGGTGCCCAACGTCACCTGGGCCGACATCGGCGGCCTGGAGGACGTAAAGCAGCTCCTGGTGGAGGCGGTGGAGTGGCCCCTCGTCTACGGCGAGAACTTCAGAAGGCTCGGGATCGAGGCGCCGAAGGGGGTCCTCCTCTACGGCCCCCCGGGGACGGGAAAGACGCTCCTCGCCAAGGCCGTCGCCAACGAGTCGAACGCCAACTTCCTAACGACGAAGGGGAGCGAGATCCTCTCCAAATGGTACGGCGAGAGCGAGCGGCACATCGCCGAGATCTTCAGGAAGGCGAGGCAGGTGGCCCCCGCCATCGTCTTCCTCGACGAACTCGACTCCCTCGCCCCCGTCCGGGGCGGGGGGACGGGAGAGCCTCACGTCACCGAGAGGATCGTAAACCAGCTCCTCTCCGAGATCGATGGGATGGAGGAGCTTCGGGGCGTGGTGGTGATCGCCGCCACCAACCGGCCCGACATCATCGATCCGGCCCTGATCAGGCCCGGAAGGTTCGACGAGCTGATCATGGTCCCAGTCCCCGACGCCGAGTCGAGGAGGAAGATATTCGCCGTCCACACCGGCAAGATGCCTCTCGCCGAGGACGTCGACCTGGACGACCTGGTGAGGAGGACCGACCAGTACACCGGAGCCGACATCGCCTCCATCTGCAGGAAGGCGGGACGCCTCGCCCTCCGGGAGAACATGGAGGCGACAGAGGTTCTCCAGAGACACTTTCTCGCAGCTCTGGAGGAGGTTGGCCCCTCCGTCACCCCCGACACCATGAAGTACTACGCAAAGCTCTCGGGGGAGCTGCGGAAGAAAGGATCGCGAGCCGTGGAGAAGGCGGTGGAGGATATGGAAGGAGGTAAGTAAAACAAAAAGCCGAAAACTTTACGCTGAAAACTGGATAGAGGGCGACGCTCTCCATCGTCAAGAGAGGGAGTAGCCCCCTATCCAACGGCTATCGATCGGAGCTGCTATCGATCGGAGCTGCTATCGATCGGAGCTGTTCGCTCGATCAATCTTTTGCGATCCTCTTTCCCACGAAGTAGAGGAAACCTCCCCCGACGAGAACGCCTATCACGGCAGAGAGGATGTAGGCGATGACGGCTCCCCGGGGGGACTCGTCGCCCTCGAAGGCGTAGTCGGGGAGGGGCGCCTTCTGCCAGAAGGTGGAGAGCTCTTCAAGCCCCTGGGGGACATAGCCGAGCTTCTCTTTGAGCTCCTCGTTTCCCCACTCGCCGAAGGTCTCCCCCGTGGCGAGAAGCCCCAGGGGGACGATGATCATGAGGATCACCAGGCCGATGACCATGTTTCTTACCGACTTCTCCATGAATCGTCACCTCAGGCGGCAGCTCCTTTGGCCGATCTCTTCGACGTCGGCCGGTCGTACATCAGAAGGGTCGGGTCGGTCTTCTGGATGTAGGCGAAGATGAGGGCCGTCACTATCGCCTCGATGAAGCTGAAGAAGAAAGCGTGTTCTGCCACCATCGCAGGAACGGCGACGCTGAGGCCGTAGGGCATGTAGAGGGGCATGCCGCTCGCGTCGGTGTGGAGGAGCGGCTGTATACCAAACATGAAGCCTGCGACGGCTGCAGCCAAGGTCAAAGAGACGTAGCCTGCGACCGCCGAGGCGGCGACCCTCTTTGATGAGGTGATCTCGGAGCTTCCGCTTATGATATTATAGATGTAGTAGGCCGCAAAGGGCATCACCACCGCCATGTTGAAGCAGTTGGCTGCGATGGCGGTAACGCCGCCGTCCCCGAAGATCAGAGCCTGGAGGATCAGGGCGACGGATATGGAGATCACCCCTGCCCAGGGGCCGAGGACGATCCCGATTATCGCCCCCCCGACGGCGTGCCCGGTGGACCCGCCGGGGATGGGGACGTTGAACATCATTATTACGAAGGAGAAAGCCGCGGCCAGGGCCAGGAGGGGAACCTGCCTGGTCCGAAGCTCCCTGCTGAGCCTCCGCCCGGCGTAGACCCATATCGGGATCATGATGATCCACATGGCGACGTAGGTGTATGGCCCAAGATAGCCATCTGGAATGTGCATAACATCACCTGAGTGTAAGTGATGATTTTAGTTATAAAAATCTATCTAATTCAACACAAATTGAGATTAATTTATTTTATGATATTATCGAAATCGCCCGACTCGATTTTTCGTTACAATAAGTAAAAACGAGGACTGAAAGGGGCTCCGATCGCTGGATGCCAATTATGATAATGCCATCGGGATATTGAAGGCTATAGTACATCCGGCCAACCAGTCATCTCAAAGATGCGTCCGACCTTTCGACCTTCTTGTGGCCCTGGTACTGAGGATGATAGTGCTCGTGATATACGGAGCCGTGGCGGTGCATGTGCTTGTGGATCAGGTTTGCGGAAAGAAGGAGGTCCAGATCGCCGATGACGTCGCAGGAGCTCCTGTCGGCCTTGACGGTGTGGTCCTCGCCCATCACCACCGCCCTCTTGCTGATGTGCTCGACGGTGTCGAGGTCGTGGGTCGCGACGACGATCGTCTTTCCCGCCTGGCCCAGCTCCTGGAACAGCTCGATCAGCCAGAGCTGGGTCCGGGGGTCTAGGCCCGCGGTAGGCTCGTCCAGGAGGAGGACTGAGGGGTTTGATGCCAGGGCCGAGGCTATGCAGACCTTCTTCTTCTCCCCGCCGCTGAGGGTGTGGGGGGCGCGGTCCCTGAGCTTTGAGATCTCAATGAGGCCCATCACCTCCTCGACCCTCTCAGCCACCTCGTCCTGGGTCATTCCGAGCTGGAGGGGGCCGAAGGCGATCTCGTCGAAGACTGTCGAGCTGAAGAGCTGGACGTCGGAGTTCTGGAAGACGAAGGCGACCTGTTTTCGAAAGTAGGTTCTAAACTCGCTCTCGGCGAGGGAGTCGAAGACCTCCTCCTCGACGGGCCGCCCGAAGGCGAGAAACTCGCCGGTGGTGGGAAAGATCAGTCCGTCCATAATCGACAGGAGGGTGGACTTTCCCGAGCCGTTGGTGCCTATGAGGGAGACCTGCTCGCCCTGGGATATGGCGAGATTTATCCCCTTCAGGGCCTCGAACTTCCCGAGGTAGGAGTATGAAACGTCTTTGAGATCGAATATCATCGGCATCGTCGAAACCTCATGAACTGAAACCTATGAACTGAAATATCATAACTGGAAAACGTTGAGGGAGGCGAGTATCAGGGTCAGGCTCAACGCCAGGGCCGACCCGACGGCGATGTAGTCTCGACCTCGGAGGTGGTAGTCGTGCATGATCCTGACGTCGCCGGAGTAGCCCCTGGAGACCATGGCCATGTGGACCTTCTCGCTCATGTCCAGAGACTTTATCAGCATGTAGCCTATCCTCCCCCCGACCCACCTCTGCTCATCTCGGAGGCTCATGCTCCTTATCGTCCTGCTCTTCTTGGCTATGTGGAGGTCTCTTATCATCTCCATGAAGAGGAATATGTAACGGTAGGCCATGGCCATGGTGAGGACGTACACTTTAGGGACCCTGAGGGACCGCAGGGACTTGAAGAGGAGCTGCTGGGGGGTGGTGAGGAAGAGGAGGACGACGGCCGAGACGGCTGTGGCCACCCGGAGGGTGAAGGTGACGGCAGCAAAGGTGCCCTGTTTTGTTATGTAGATCGAGGCGGGCAAGGCCGCGGGCCCCAGGTGCGCGCCGGGCGGAAGGTCCATTATCGGGACCAGGGGGTCTCCGGGGAGGAAGACGTTGAAGATGACGGGGATGACGATCACCCCTGCGAAGAAGGGGACGAAGAGCCAGACCCTCTTTATGAAGAAGCCGATCCCGATCTTGCTCAGGTGAGCGAAGATGAGGGTGAGAAGGTAGACGGCTGCGAGGAGTCGGAGATCTTTTGTCACGCTGATGGCGAAGACGACGGCGAGGATCGATATCATCTTCCCCCGAGGGTCGAGGCTCTGGAGGAGGCCGTCCCTCGTGGTGAAGGTCTCGGCGACGAGGGCGTCCTGGAAGAAGGAGAAGACGCCATCGATCGTCTTTTTGACGAAGCTCGCCCTGGCCTTTTTCTTCTTTCCGCCCCCGTCTTCGGCGGCCGGCGGAGTCTCAAATCCGTCGCTTTCCTTCATCCAGTCGGGAATCATGGCGTCACCTTCTCCACATCATCCTCTTCAGAGATCCCGAAGGACGAGAAGATCGCCCCGGTCCGAAAAGCCAGCTTATCTTCCAACGTCTCTGGGTAGGTCATCGTCGCCTCTTCGTCGTCAGTGGGATTTCTGGCTAATAAAGGTTGTCACGTATTAATAGTTGTTATTTACAAATAGGTGATTATGCTGAGGCTTCTTCAGCAGCGTGACGGTCAGTGGAAGGCCGCGAGAGCGACCATCATCACGGATACGCCGCCGATGAGGCCGATGTTGGTGAGGTGTTCGTCGCCGTAGGAGTTGGCGATGGGTATCAGCTCGTCGAAGCAGATGAAGACCATGATCCCGGAGACGAAGGCGATGGAGGCGGCGAGGATGAAGTCGTTGAGGAAGGGCAGAAGCACCAAAATCGCGATGACGGCGCCGAGGGGCTCGGCCATCCCGGCGAGGAAGGAGTAGAGGCACGACCTGCGCCGGTTCCCGGTGGCACAGTAGAGGGGGACGGAGCAGGCCACCCCCTCGGGGATGTTGTGGATGGCGATGGCGATGGCGATGGGGATCCCCAGCCTCAGATCGGCCAGGGATGTGAGGGCGACGGCCAAGCCTTCGGGCAAATTGTGGATCGCGATCCCCAGGGTCATCATGATCCCGCCCCGGTAGAGCCGGTCGCAGTGGGGGTCGGCCTGGCCGTCCATGTGGCAATGGGGGACGACCTTGTCGAGGAAGTAGACGGTCAGCATCCCGGCGAGGAAGAAGACGTCGGCGCGGGTGAGGCCGATCGTCTCCTTCGCGCCGCAGAAGAGGTCGACGAAGGCGACGAAGATCATGACGCCCGTGGCAAAGCCGAGGCTGACGGAGAGGTACCTCATGTCGGGCCGGGGGATGAAGTAGGAGACGAGGCTCCCAAGGCCTGTGGAGAGGCCCGCAAGGAAGGTTAGCACAAGCGCAGTGACGAGGTTTTCGATCATCAGTTGCTCGGGATCAAAAAAGGCTTGCATCAGCTAAATACCTTCGCTGGTCGGGCCAGGGCGATAGCGGCAAAAGCTTAACAAGGCGGGGGGGCCAATAGACCCCCGAACTGGTGCTTCAAGATGATCAAGATCGTATCCTTCGACATGGACGGAACCCTTGTCACATCGCGGTACGTGGAGAAGGTTTGGCTGGAGGGGGTCCCCACGCTGTACGCCGAGAGGCACGGAGTCGGCCTGGAGGAGGCTCAGAAGCTCGTCTACGATGAGTACATGTCCGTGGGGACGAGAGACCTGCGCTGGTACGACCTCTCCCACTGGCTCGGCAGCTTCGACCTCGATATCTCTCACGCCGACCTTCTCAACATGTACAGGGAGGACGTCGAGCTCTACCCCGAGACCGAAGAGGTCCTCGCCCTCCTCAGCGAAGACTTCGACCTGATCGTCGCCTCCAACGGCGCCACCGAGTTCGTGGAGTTCGAGCTTGGGAGCCTCCGCCACCACTTCCGCGAGATCTTATCAGTCACCTCAAAGTTCGGGAAGGTCAAAGACTACCCCGAGACCTTCCTCGACCTCTGCCGCCACCTCGGGGCGAAGCCCAAGGAGGTAATCCACATCGGCGACCACCGCTACTTCGACTACGAGGTCCCAAAGGAGGCGGGGCTCTCCGCCCTCTACCTCGACCGGGAGCGGATGGAGTCGGGGCCCGACGTCGTCCACGACCTTCGGGAGGCGGCGGAGCGCGTGATGGGGATGCAAAAAAATTAATTTTTGTATAAATCATGTTGTGTGCGAAGTTTTATTCCTATTGCTTTTATATCTCCGGCAGTTATATCACCAAAGAAGTTGGTCGCTAGTGCCAAACTAATGGCCTCCTTATCCGCAGAATCTGCCATTTCATGGGGATAACAGATATTAAAATTTAGATTGTATCTATTTCCATAACACATATTGAAGATATATCTAACTCTATTCATGTGACAACAGGAACTGACAACATAAATTCTTGTTACATCTTTAAGGCCATTAACTATGTTCCTCGTAAAGAATGCGTTACCAATCGTATCGAGCGATTGATCTTCTACTAATATTTTTCCTTTCGGAACCTGTTTATCTTTTGCGTATATCCTCATTATCTCGCTTTCTGAAAGTCCTACATTTGGATTTGCTTTACCACCGCTTAAAATTAAAAATAAATCCAAGCGATTCCTTGAAACTAAACTCTCATAGTATAGGTTTATGGCGGTATCCATTCTTCCTTTTAACTCCGAATGTATTCCCTTGGTCGTCAGTCTATTTCCAAGAACTATAATAATTTCAGTTTTCGTCATGGTTAATTACTTGCTAGCGTATTTATAGAATTCCCCGATTGGTATTTAGATTCGCTTCGATCATATGGAAGCTGTAAAGCATGCATACTATATGAGAATTTTTTTGGGATTGTTCCATCAAATTTTGTCACTGCGTCTTCCATGCTATAATACTCAGTCTCAATCGAGCTCAACGACTCCAGCGAGCTTGTTGAAGCGAGTCCGTATTTACAGATATTTTTTATATGTGGCGAAAAAGCAATCCATCCTTCAATTAGCCCTTCTGCAGCAGGGCCTACAATAGGTACTGCAGAAATAAGGCGAGTTATTAATAGTTCTAAAATTGTTTTCTTTGGTTTGGAACTTCTAGGAGTA
>Ga0116202_10000799_pt1 | contig 17927 bp, 14 predicted proteins | sample LakKivw325mmetaG_FD_94479 | JGI IMG/M metagenome (GOLD analysis project Ga0116202, IMG submission 94479) | Anoxic lake water microbial communities from Lake Kivu, Rwanda to study Microbial Dark Matter (Phase II) - Lake Kivu water 325m metaG | ecosystem: Environmental > Aquatic > Freshwater >...
ACATTATCCCGAGAGGGTTGATCGACTTATCTTAATTGACCCGGCAGTGATCCCTTATCCCATGACGACAATCGGCAAGATTTATCAGTTACCCTTTATTGGTGAATTTATGAATGCCATTCCCGGAGATGCTTTGATGAAGAACAATATCAGGACAATATGGTTTTACGATAGAAATGAGGCAACCGAGGAATATTGCAGAGAAGTCCTGCAACCGTTTTGCATCAAGGGATCATATGCCGGAGCAATGTTCATTCTTCGTAATGTCTTAAAAGAGCCCTATGTCGAAAAGGAGGCCAATCTTCTGGCCGAAATGAGTATTTCAACTCTAATCATTCACGGAAGGGAAGATAAAGCCATTCCTTTAGATCGGTCACAGAAATTAAATAATCTTTGGAAGGGATCAAAATTGGTGATCTTTGATAAAGCCGGCCATAGCCCGCACGAAGAATATCCAGAGAAGTTCAACAAACTGGCAATAGATTTCTTATCTTCTACTGGATTATCCTCATGAATTCTTCTTCGGTCAGGGTTTTAATTCCCAATTCCTTGGCTTTGTCGAATTTGGAGCCCGGGTCTTCTCCAATAACGACAAAATCCACTTTTTTCGAGACACCGGAGGCGGTCATTCCTCCCAGAGATTCAACCAGGTTTCTTGCCTCATCCCTTCCAAAGGCCTTGAGGGTTCCCGTGAAGACAAAGGTCTTACCTACAAGCTTTCCTTTCTCTTTTACTTTGGGCTCAATCACCTTGACCCCAGCCTTTTTCAATCGCTCGATCGACTCTTTATTCTTCTTATCCTTAAAGAATTGATGGACACTTGCCGCAACTTCCGGGCCAATCCCCTCGACCTCCATGAGGTCTTCTTCTAAGAGACGAAAGAAATCGTCAAGCCTTAAGAAATGGCCAGCGAGGTCTTCCGCAGTGGTTTCCCCCACGTGACGGATGCCAAGGGCGAATAGGAATTTTGCTAAAGGTTTATTTTTGCTTTTCTCAATGGCATCGATGATGTTCTGAGCTGACTTTTCCGCCATCCGCTCCAGCGCGATAAGCTGTTCCTTTTTGATATAATAAATATCAGCCACGTCTTTGACCAATCCCTTCTCCACTAATTGATCAGTCAGTTTTATCCCGAGGCCCTCGATATCCATTGCCCGTTTGGAGGCAAAGTGTTTGATCCGTCCCTTCAACTGGGCAGGGCAGTCCAAACCGATGCAGCGATGAATCGCCTCCTCTTTGATGACCTCCGCCCCGCATACCGGACACTTGGATGGCATTCTGAACTTCTTTTCCGTTCCATTTCGTTTTGAGGATATCACCTGAACCACTTCAGGGATCACGTCTCCTGCCCTTTGGATGATGACGGTATCGCCGATTCTCACATCCTTTTTATCAATCTCATCCTGATTGTGGAGAGTGGCCCGGCTGACCTCGACCCCTCCTACCTTCACCGGCTCCATCACAGCCACAGGTGTGAGCGCTCCGGTTCTCCCGACCTGCACGATGATATCCAGGATCTTTGTGGTCTCCTGTTTGGGCTGAAATTTGAAGGCCAATGCCCAGCGGGGGCTTCGGGCGATTTCACCGAGCCGCGTCTGAAGGTCAAGACGGTCAACCTTAATTACAATTCCATCGATCTCATAGGGAAGGGATTCCCTCTTTTCGCTCATCTCATGGTAATACTGAAGCACATCATCGATGCTCCGGCATCTCTGAATATGAGGATTGATCCGGAGGCCCCATTTGGGGAAGGCCTGAAGGATTTCCCAGTGAGATTTGAATGTCCGGCCTCTCACTTCGCCCACACCGTAACAGTAGATTTCAAGAGGCCGCCGTGCAGTGATCTTTGAGTCAAGCTGCCGAACCGAACCGGCGGCTGCATTTCTCGGGTTGGCAAAAAGTGGCTCTCCGGCTTCTTCTCGCCTTCTATTCAATTCTTGAAATCTCTTCATCTGCATGATCACTTCACCCCGGACCTCCAATCGCTCCGGGACAGGGATCTCCTTCCGGATCAATTGGAGCGGGATGGTCCTGATGGTTCTCAAGTTCCGGGTGATGTTTTCCCCATTGACTCCGTCTCCGCGAGTGGACCCCACTATAAAATGGCCTTTTTCATAGACAAGCTCCACGGCAAGTCCGTCGAGTTTGGGTTCCGCTATATACTCGATATCCTGTGTGGTCCCTAAAAACTTTTTCACCCTTTTGTCAAAATCCTTCGTTTCTGCCTCATCGAAGGCATTCGCCAGGCTGAGCATGGGAAGGGTATGCCTGACAATTTCAAAGGCTTCTAAGGGAGGGGCGCCAACCCGCTGAGTGGGAGAGTTTGGGGAGCGAAGTTCCGGATACTGCTCTTCGAGTTTCTCCAGCTCCCTCATCAGGCGGTCATACTGCGCGTCTGAAATCTCGGGCTTATCGAGAACATAATAACGATAATTGTGATATTCGATTTCTTCCCGGAGTTTTTCAACTCTCTTTTTTATTGTTTCCGCAACCATCTCCTCCATTTTAGACAGGATCAGGAGACATGTCAAATTGATTAAAAAAATGGGAGGGGGTGGGAAATTTTTATACCGTATTGAGGGATAGATTTTTCACATAACTAAATATTGTGTATGAGAAGCCCATTCTAATAAGATATTGTGGATATGAATTAAAGGAATGCAAAAATTACATTAAGTATAAAATTTTACTTGACAAATTCAGGTTTTCAGTATATCAAATTAGCCTAAGTGGAAAAAAGTGGGGAGAGGTGGTATATTTTCCCTAAATTGAGGGGGTGAGAAGGTGTTTCGTGGTAGATATGAACATGCCGTAGACTCGAAAGGGCGTATCAGCATTCCTTCCAAATTCAGAGAGGTCTTAAATAAAAAATATGACGATCGGCTGGTCATCACTAATTTTGATCACTGCCTTGTCGCTTTTCCAAACGAGGAATGGAACCTGATCGTTGAACAGAAGGTGGGATCCTTCTCCATTTTGAGGAAAGAGACAAGTTCCTTCCTGAGATTCTTCTATTCGAGTGCAATCGATTGTGTCATTGATAAACAGGGAAGACTTCTCATTCCCCAGACGCTGAGGGATTACGCCAATCTCAAAAAGGATGTGGTTTTAGTGGGTGAAGGACGGTTCATCGAAATCTTTGCCAAAGAACGCTGGCTTGAGGTGGCACAGCAGGCTGAAGAAGGATTCGATCAGATGAGAGATACCCTGGGGATATAGGGCACCCCCCGTGAGTCGTGATGGGTTAATCGTAAGCTCATCCCATCACGGACCACGAGAGACGAATGATGAAGGATGGAATTACAGCACGTCCCGGTGATGGTGGAAGAAGTGATGGATTTATTGAGATGCGGGCCCAATCAAATTTATGTGGATGCCACTTTGGGCGGGGGTGGACATGCACAGGAGATTTTAAAACAAACTGGGCCTGAGGGGATCGTCATCGGAATCGAATGGGATGAGGAAGCGATCCATGTGGCCAAGGAGAGACTGAGATCCCAGGGTGAACGGGTCAAGATATTTCGGGAGAATTTCATCCATTTACCTGAAGTATTAGAGACGCTGAGGATAGAGCGCGTGGATGGGATTCTCCTCGATTTAGGCCTCTCCTCCCTGCAACTGGAAAGAGAGGAGAGGGGCTTCAGTTTTATGGGGGAAGGCCCATTAGATATGAGAATGGATCAACGGGGGGATTGCACAGCCGCTGATCTGGCGAACCATCTTTCGCTCCTGGAGTTGGAAAAGGTATTGACGGAATATGGAGAGGATCGGTGGGCAAGGAGGATTGCCAGGGCCATTGTTTCGGAGAGAGAAAGGGAACCCATCCAGACGACCCAGGCATTGAGGAGGGTCGTCCATCGTGCTATCCCCAGAAGGTTTCATCCGAGGAGGATTGATCCGGCGACCAGGACCTTTCAGGCCCTTCGTATCAGAGTGAACGATGAGCTTGGAAATTTACAGAAGATTCTGGAGTCAGGGTGGAAATGTTTAAAGAGGGGAGGCCGAATGGTGGTCATCTCTTTTCACTCCCTCGAAGATCGCATGGTGAAAGAGACCTTCCGGAGGTGGGAAAGGGAAGGGATTATGCGGATGGTGACCAGGAGACCCCTCACCCCTGCCGAGGCGGAACGGAAAAGAAACCCCCGATCCCGCAGTGCCAAATTGCGCTGCGCAGAGAGGGCATAAGGAGTCCGGATGGCAAACCCAAGAGAAAGAGGTGAGGACCGGATTCTCTGGATGGAGAAAGATTCGAGAGAGAAATCAGCAGGGAGGAAACTGAATCTTCTTCTCGTCTTCGGTCTCCTTCTGCTATCTCTCATCGGAGGCTCTCTCTTCTATGTCTGGTCGAGAATCCAGGTGATCCAGTACGGGTATGAAATATCCAATGCCCTGAAGGAGGAAAGGGCTCTCACCGAAACCAATAAGAGATTAAGGTTAGAGGTGGCCACACTCAAATCCTATGAGCGGATCGAGAAGATTGCCGTGGAGGAGTTGAAAATGATCAAACCCAAGCCCGGTCAGGTGATCGTGATCCGATGAAAAAAAAGTCTATCAATTGGTTTAAGGTCAGGATCATCCTCATCTCATGTCTCCTCTTCTTCTGTTTTATCGTGATCCTGGGGAGGATGTTTCAGCTTCAGGTATTGAAGAAGGAGAAGCTCTATAAACTGGCGGCTCAGCAGCAGTACGGCCAGATTCCACTCGTTCCCAAAAGAGGGATCATCTATGACCGGAATGAAAATGAACTGGCTGTGAGCATTGAGGTCGATTCCGTTTATGCCGAGCCAAAGAAGATCGTCGAAGTGGGGAAGACGGCGAACGAATTGGCTTCGATCCTCCAGACCGACCCAAAAGAGATCAGAGAGAAATTGAAGAGTGCCAAATCCTTTGAATGGGTTCAGAGAAAAGTTTCACCCAAGGAGGCGGATGAGATTAAAGCCCGTCGTCTCCCCGGCATCCATTTCCTGAAAGAAAATAAACGATTCTATCCCAATTCTCATCTGGCCGCTCATGCCATCGGATTTGTGGGTCTCGATTCCAAAGGACTGGAAGGGATCGAGCTGCAATACGATGCCTTACTCAACGGGAAGCAGCATATCTGGATGATGGAGAGGGATGCAATGGGGCGGGGGATCGTTTTGAACGAAGGTCCCTTTGAGAAGGAGGACCATCATCGAAATATCGTGCTCACCATTGATAAGCATATCCAGCATGTGACCGAGGTGGAGTTGAGTCAGGCGGTTCAGAAATGGGGAGCAAAAGGAGGCATGGCTATTGTGATGGAGCCAAAGACAGGAAAGGTCTTGGCCATGGCCTCTTACCCCTTTTTCAACCCAAATCAATTCCTCGAATATCGGCCGAGGTCATGGAGGAATCGAGCGATTTCGGATGTCTTTGAGCCGGGTTCGATGTTTAAAACCTTTCTCGCCGCTGCCGTTTTAGATGAAAGGATCGTTCAATCCTCTGACTCTTTCTATTGCGAAAATGGGACCTATACCATCTATGATCGAACCATCCATGACCACTCCAAGTATGGGTGGCTGACCTTCCAGCAGATCATCAAGGTTTCGAGTAACATCGGGGCATCGAAGGTCGCCGAAAAGATAGGGAAAGACCGTTTCTATCGATATCTCGGTGGCTTCGGTTTCGGAGAGAGGACACGGCTTGGCCTTCCCGGAGAAGCCAGGGGGATTGTCCATCATCCGAGATACTGGTCTCCTGTTGCATTGGACACCATCTCTTTCGGTCAGGGGATATCGGTGACAGGGATTCAATTGGCTGTTGCCCTTTCAGCCATTGCCAATGGCGGGATCAAGATGAAACCCTATGTGGTGGAGAAGATCACCGATGAAAAGGGAGAGGGGATCCAGACCTTTCAGCCGGAAAGAGTGAAGCAGGTGATTTCCGAGGAGACGAGTAAAAAGGTCATTGCCCTGCTCAAGGCTGCCACAGAGAAGGGCGGGACAGGGGAGCAGGCTGTCCCCCAGGGGTACGAAATCGCCGGAAAGACGGGGACTGCGCAGAAGGTGGATACGATTCTGGGCGGGTATTCGGAGGACCGTTATATGAGCGGATTTATGGGATTTGCACCTGTGGAGGAACCCCGGATCGTTGTCCTGGTGGTTCTGGATGAGCCCCGGGGAAGTAACTACGGCGGGGTGGTCGCTGCCCCGGTCTTCAGGGCGATCGTTGAGAAGGTCCTCCCTTACCTCAACGTCTTTCCGAAAGGGACCTTGGTCGTTAAGAACGAAATGGAGACCCCTGTCAGAGGAGAGGGGTCCACCCCCCTGATCGAAGAGGTAAGGGTCGGAAGAGGGTCGCAGAGGGTGGTCATGCCCGATCTCACCGGATTATCAATGCGAAATGCATTGAGCCGTATTGAAGGAAGGGGACTGATCATTAAGGTTTCGGGGAATGGAAAAGTGGTAGACCAGAATCCCAAGGCAGGCGCAGTGGTTGAAAAAGGGGAGATCTGTTATTTGAAGTTTGAATCTCCGTCGTAGGGCAAACATTTGGATTGAGATGAAACTGAATCAGTTGTTGGAGGGAGTGGAGGTCAGGAAGATTATCGGAGAGGTTCAAAAGGAGATCGACGGGATTGCCTGCCATTCTCAACAGGTGAAGCGAAATTACCTCTTTGCCGCACTTCGTGGAATGGAATCAGATGGACATCATTTCATTGACGAGGCGATTGAGAGAGGGGCCGGGGCGATTCTGTTGGAGGAAGGGAGAGAGCCTGTGGTTCACCCGACCATGATCTTTGTCACCCATAGCCGGCAGGCCCTGGCAAAGGTTTCCTCAAATTTTTATTCCAACCCTTCTTCACAGATCAAGCTGATCGGGATTACCGGAACCAATGGAAAGACCACCACCTCCTATCTCCTGGAATCGATTTTCAGGGAGGCGGGAGAGGCGGTGGGGGTGATCGGGACGATCAATTACCGATTCGGAGACACGGTCAAACCTGCCCCAAACACCACACCCGAATCCCTGGACCTCCAGAGGACCTTCTGGGAGATGCGAAGGGAGGGGGCTTCTTGTGTGGTTTTGGAGGTCTCCTCCCATGGCCTCGACCTCGATCGCGTTTTTGGATGTCAATTTGATGGAGCGGTCTTTACCAACCTTACCTCCGAACACCTGGATTATCATAAAACACTGGATCGATATTTTGAGAGTAAACGGAAGCTCTTTTCCGAATTTTTATTGAAGAGCCAGAAGGCCCGAAGATTTGCCGTGACCAACGGCGATGACCCCAGGGGAGAAGAGATCGTGAGGGGGATCGCTCTTCCCGTGATCCGCTACGGTTTCAATTCTTCCTGCGACATATCAACCGGCCGAGCGGACTTTTCATTGGAGGGCATCTCCTGTGAGGTGAAGACCCCAAAGGGTGAATTTCCTCTGCGTTCGAAATTGATCGGAAGATTTAACCTCCAGAACATCCTGGCAGCCGTCGCCGCAGGGGTGGGGATGGGTCTTCCTCAAAGGGTCATCAGAAAAGGGGTGGAAGCCTTTGAAGGCGTTCCGGGAAGATTTGAGAAGGTTGAGAACCAAAAGGGCATCCATATCATTGTGGATTATGCCCATACCCATGATGCCCTGGAGCGTGTCCTACAGGGGTTGAGAGAGATCCTCAGGCACTCGGAGAAGAATGGGAAGATCATCACGGTTTTTGGTTGTGGTGGAGACAGGGACCGGGCCAAGCGTCCAATGATGGCAGAGGTCACCGGCAGGTATAGCGACCTGGTGATCCTGACCTCGGACAATCCGAGGACAGAGGATCCCCTGGCCATCATGGGGGAGGCTGAGAAGGGATTTCACTCCATTTCCCTGAAAGAGTGGTTGAAGGGGGAGATCGAGGCCTGGAGGAGCGGAAGGGGATACCTGAAAATCCCGGATCGGAGGCAGGCGATTCGAATGGCGATCCGGCTGGCTCAATCTCCAGATACTGTTCTGATTGCGGGCAAGGGCCATGAGGATTACCAGATCATCGGAAGGCAGAGGTTTCCTTTCGATGATCGGTTGGAGGCCCGAAAGGCCCTGGAGGAAGCGTGACTTTTTCTGTGGAAGAGATCCTAAAGGCAACAGGGGGAAGGCTCCTTCAGGGGAAAGAAAGAATGCTCTTCAAAGGGGTTTCAACGGATTCACGAACCCTTTGCGAGGGAGACCTTTTCGTTGCCCTGAAAGGGGTTCGGTTCGATGGCCACCACTTTGCCATTGAGGCGCTGGAGAAAAGGGCCGCGGGTGTGGTGATCGAAGAGGATAGGGCTGGAGATATCCGGTGGGACGGTTATCAGTCAAAGGCGATCATCGCTGTTAAGAGTTCGCTCCGGGCCCTGGGGGACCTCGCGCGGGATCGAAGGCGAAAATATCGGACACCGGTAGTCGCGCTGACCGGGAGTAACGGGAAGACCACCACGAAAGAGATGATCGCAGCGTGCCTGAGGACGACTTTCCCTGTCCTGAAGACCGAGGGGAATCTCAACAATCTCATCGGGCTTCCCCTCACCCTCTTAAAACTCACTGAGAAGGAGAGAGTGGCGGTCCTGGAGATGGGAATGAATGTGCACGGTGAGGTCAGGAGACTGACCGAGATTGCAGAACCGGATGTTGGATTGATTACGAACATCCAGGAGGCCCATCTCGAAGGGATGGGGGATCTGGAAAAGATCAAGAAAGAGAAAGGAGAACTCTTCCGGAGGATGAGACAGGACGGATCGATTATAGTCAACCAGGATGACCCCAGGGTGGTTGATCTTGCCCAGTCCTTCCTCGGTCAGAAGATTTCCTATGGGATTGAACGTCCTGCGGATGTGACCGCCCGAGAGATTCGACTCAGAGGAGATCAGGGAACTTCCTTTCGCTTCGTTTCCGAAGGGGAAGAGGCGGAGATTCATCTTCCCCTGTTCGGGAGACATCTCGTCCTCAATGCCCTCTCCGCCCTTGCCACGGCAAGCCTCTTCGGAATCAAACTGGAAAGAGCGAAAGAGGCCCTGGAGGATTTCAAACCCTTCCCCATGAGGATGGAACTCCTCCTCCTCGGAGGAGGAATCCACCTCATCAATGATGCCTATAATGCCAATCCGAGATCGATGGAACACGCCCTTGAGACGCTTACAGAGATGAAGGAAAAGGGTAGGGCCATCGCTGTACTCGGGGATATGTTGGAACTGGGAGATTTCACTGAGGAGGCACACCGAAACCTTGGAAAGAAGATCGTGGAATTGTCGATTGACCTCCTCATTGCATTGGGAGAGGAGGCAGCCCTCGTTGTGGATTCAGCGATTCAACATGGGTTGAAACCTGAAAAGGCTTTCATCGCGGAGGATCATGGGGAGGCCGTCTTTCTTCTGAAACAGATGATGCGGGAGGGGGATTGGATACTGATCAAAGGTTCGAGAGGAATGGCAATGGAAAAGATTGTCCGGGGCCTGTCGGAAAGGAGGAGCCGAAGGGATGCTCTATCATCTCCTCTATCCTCTTCATGAGGTTTTTTCCTTTTTTAATGTCTTTCGATATATCACCTTCAGGACAATCTATGCGATCTTGACTGCGCTCCTCATCAGCTTCGTGGTCGGTCCATGGATCATCCGGAAATTAAAGGTCTTTCAAATCCAGCAGGTGGTCAGGGAGGATGTCCCGTCGCGGCATCTCACCAAAAACGGGACCCCCACCATGGGAGGGGGCCTCATCCTGGCCGCCATCCTTATCCCGACCCTTCTCTGGTCTGACCTGACCAACCGGTATGTCTGGATTGTCCTGCTGACCACTCTGGGATTCGGCACCTTGGGATTTCTTGATGACTACAAAAAGGTGAGAGACCGGAATGGAATGGGGATCCGGGCTCGATACAAATTTCCCATCCAGGTGGTCATGGGACTGGTCGCCAGCCTCCTCCTCTTCAGTTCCATTGATCACGACTCGAGGTTGATCTTTCCTTTCTTTAAGAAGGTGATGCCAGATCTGGGCAACTGGTACATTTTATTTGGAATGCTGGTCATCGTGGGAGCGGCCAATGCGGTGAATCTGACCGATGGATTGGATGGGTTGGCCATCGGGCCGGTTCTCATTACCAGTGCAACCTTTATGCTCTTCTGTTACCTCGCAGGTCATTTTCGATTTGCCAGTTACCTCCAGATTCCTTTTGTCAGAGGGAGCGGTGAGTTGACCATTCTGTGCGGGGCTCTGGTAGGCGCCGGACTGGGTTTTCTCTGGTTCAACACCTATCCAGCTCAGGTCTTTATGGGGGATGTGGGCTCCCTTGCCCTGGGGGCTTCGCTGGGGACGATTGCGGTGGTGACCAAACAGGAATTTCTTCTGGTGATTGCAGGGGGAATCTTTGTCATCGAAGCCCTCTCCGTCATCATCCAGGTGGTTTCTTTTAAACTGCGGAAGAAAAGGATTTTCCGGATGGCCCCTCTGCACCATCATTTTGAATTGAAAGGCTGGGCAGAGCCAAAGATCATTGTTCGGTTCTGGATCATCGGCATCATCCTTGGATTGATCGCCATCAGCACCCTGAAGGTGAGGTAAAAATTGAAAGGATAGGGAGGCGCTGATGAATAAAACTTGTAAAAAATTCCAATGTCCAAATTACAAACTCCAAATCATAACCAATCACCAAACTTCAATGACTAAAACGTCTAGATATTGGCACTTAAGATTTAGAATTATTATTAAAGGCTAAAATTAGAATTGCGTGAACTGGTATGGCAGAGAATATGGATCTTGCGGGCAGGAAGGTGTTGGTTGTGGGCCTGGCCAGGACAGGGGTGGCAACGGTAAAGTTTCTTCAATCCAAAGGTTCAATCGTGAGCACCTCGGAGGCCAAACCGGAGGAGGAGATGAAGGAGGTTTGGCAGGAGCTGAGGCCTACTGGGATCCTGATGGAATGGGGGGGCCACACGGTCGAGCATTTTATCAGACAGGATCTGATTGTGCTCAGCCCGGGGGTGGATCCAAGTATGGAGCCCATTCAGAGAGCACTCAAGAGCGGGATTCCCGTCATTAGCGAAATTGAACTCGCCTACCATTTCATTCGCCATCCCATCATTGCCATCACGGGGACGAATGGAAAGACCACGACCACCCATCTCATCGGTGAGATGTTAAAGGCGGAAGGGAAGAAGGTTGGAGTGGGAGGGAATGTGGGAGAGCCTCTGATCCTTTTTGCCGACGGGGGGGATCAATGGGAGGTATTGGTTGCTGAGATCTCCAGCTTTCAGCTGGAGAGAATTGAGAGGTTCCGACCCCGGTGCGCGGTTCTCCTCAATATTACGGAGGACCACCTCGACCGTTATCCGGCCTATCAGGACTATATTGAGGCAAAGATCAGGATTTTTGAGAACCAGAATTCGAAAGACTGGGCTGTCCTCAACAGAGATGACTCCGTGGTGATGAGATTCGTGGAGAAACTCAAGGTAAAAAAGGCGCTTTTCAGTTCGAGGGAAAGCGTGAAGGAGGGGGCCTTCTTCAATGGCCAAAATATCCACCTTCGATTGGGTGGCCTGGAGGAGAAATATTCCTTAACAGATGTTCCCCTGAAAGGGATTCACAATGTCGAGAATATGATGGCCGCCATCACCACGGCAAGGCTCTTCGGGAGTTCCAAAAGGTCGATTGAAAATGTCCTCCTGCAGTTTCAAGGCCTCGAGCATCGTCTCGAATTCGTCCGTGAGGTGAGGGGGATCCGCTTCTACAATGACTCCAAAGGGACGAATGTCGGCTCCGTGGTCAAATCCCTTCAGAGTTTTTTAGAACCCGTGATTCTGATCGCCGGAGGGAAGGATAAACATACGGATCTCGCTCCCCTGAGAGATCTGATTCGCGACCGGGTCAAACGACTGATCCTGATCGGAGAGGCCCGGGAGAGGATGGCACGGGAATTCGGTCCATTGACCGATACGGTGATCGTAAAGACCCTGGAAGAAGCCGTCTCTCTTGCCTATCAAACGGCAAAAAGCGGGGAGGTCATCCTCCTCTCACCGGCCTGTTCGAGTTTCGATATGTTTAAAGACTATAAGGAGAGGGGAAAGGTATTTAAAGAGGCAGTGTATAAAATAAGGACGGGGTAATGCCAAATGTCAAATTTCAAAGTTCAAATAAAGTGAAGCTCCCCGCCCACAGGGCGGGGCTTCCCGGAAAGGAAATCTCATTTATATTGTGCCCCTTGGCCCCGCCTACAAGGCGGGGCATTCAGCAGACTTTCCCGTAAGATGATGAAAGGCAGAAGGAGGTTCGATTACATCTTATTATTTGTAACCCTGGCCCTGGTCGGGATCGGGATTGTGATGGTCTATAGCACCAGCGCAATCATTGCCAGCGATCGCTTCGGTGATCCCTACTACTTTCTCAAGAGACAGGCCCTCTTCGGAGGCATCGGTTTTGTCCTGATGTTCCTGATGATGTTCTTCCCTCACGAGATTCTAAGACGATTTGCTTACCCCATCTTCATCCTCTCCATTCTCTTACTGATTGCGGTCCTGATTCCGGGGATTGGATATCGGGCAGGCGGATCAACGCGGTGGCTTAAAATCAGCGGCTTCTCCTTTCAACCCTCGGAATTCGCCAAATTGGGTTTGATCGTCTTCCTGGCTTACCTCCTGACAAAGAAAGAGGAGAAGATTCGAAGCTTTTTCTTCGGATTTCTCCCGGTGATCCTGCTCTCAGGCGTGGTCATCGGACTGACCCTGAAGGAGCCAGATTTCGGAGCCGCCCTTTTCCTCACCCTGATCGTCTTTCTCCTTCTCTTCATCAGCGGGGCGAGGGTGATCTATATCCTCGGTGCCTTCCTGATGACCGCACCGGTGGTTTATTACTTTCTCATGAATGCGGAGTACCGCTATAAGAGACTGATGGGCTTCATCCGGCCCTGGGATGATCCCACCGGCACCAGTTTTCAAATCATTCAGTCCTTTCTTTCCTTTGGTTCGGGCGGCCTCTTCGGGCTGGGACTCGGGGAAGGAAGACAGAAGCTTTTTTTTCTTCCCGCCCCTTACACAGACTTCATCTTTTCCATTATCGGAGAGGAGATGGGATTGGTGGGGGCCATGGTCGTGGTGCTTCTCTTCTTCATCCTGGCCTTCCGGGGGGTCCAGATCGGGCTCTCCCTGCAGGATCGGTTTGGTTCTTATCTGGCCCTTGGGATTACCCTGATGATCGCTCTTCAAGCGGTGATCAATATGGGAGTGGTTTTGGGGTTGTTGCCCACCAAGGGGTTGACCCTGCCCTTTGTCAGTTATGGAGGAACCTCGCTAGTGGCCAATTTGATGGGGATGGGAATTCTTCTTCACCTTTCAACCCAGGCGGAACGGAAATGAGATGTGTGATTGCCGGGGGTGGGACAGGAGGTCATCTCTTCCCGGGTATGGCGATTGCCGAAGCATTGGTCAGGAGAGAGATGGGAAATGAGGTTCTCTTTATCGGAACAGAGAGAGGAATCGAGGCAAGGGTTCTGGCAAACGGGAGGTATCCCCTGATGACGATTCAGGCCATGCCTATCCGGGGGAGATCCTTATGGAGGAAATTGGAGGCCCTCTGGTTCCTTCCCAGGGCCATCTCAGAATCTTTTACGATCTTGAAGCACTATCAGCCCCAGATTGTCCTGGGAGTGGGAGGATATGCCTCTGGTCCGGTCCTCTTATCCGCCTTTCTCCTCAGGATGAAAAGGGCTATCCACGAACAGAATGTGATCCCCGGGATGACCAATCAGATACTGAAATGGTTCGCTCAAAGGATATTTGTCTCCTTCGAGGAGACAAAGAGTTATTTCCCGGAGACAAAGACAGTGGTGACCGGAAATCCCGTTCGGGAAGAGATCTCTTCTGCCGGATCTCCCAAAATAAAGGAAGAACGCTTTACCCTCCTTATCTTCGGGGGAAGTGCGGGAGCCCATCGGATCAATGTGGCCATGATGGAGGCCCTCGATTTACTGGAAGAGTTAAAATATAACACAAGATTCATCCATCAGACCGGGAAAGAAGATATCGATTTTGTTTCAAAAGGTTACCGGGAGAAGGGGTTTGATGCAGTGGTGAAGCCATTCTTCGATGAGATGGCCTCCTCCTACGAGAGGGCGGACCTTGTGATCTCGCGGGCAGGAGCAAGCACGGTTTCGGAACTGGCAGTCTGTGGAAAAACTGCCATTCTCATTCCCTATCCCCATGCCGCCCATCATCACCAGTTGATCAATGCCCAGAAGTTGGTGGACCGCGGGGCGGCGATGATGATTCGGGACGAATCGCTCAATGGCTCGATTCTCTCCCGGACCATTCTTCACTTATACCACCATCCGGAGGAGAGGAAGAGAATGGAGGAATCCATCCGGAAGGTGGGACGGCCCAAGGCAGCCGAAGAGATCGTCGATCATTGCTATGAGCTGGTTAAACAATGAACAATGAACTTTAAACTTTGAACTTTTAACCCTCGATTTGATTATGTATCGAAAAGGAAAGATCAGGAACATTCATTTCGTCGGCATCGGTGGCATCGGAATGAGCGGGATTGCCGAGGTTCTGCTCAACTTAGGTTACCACATCAGCGGATCAGATCTGAAAGAGACGGAAGTCACCCGAAGGCTCCTCACCCTGGGATGTGAGATCCATTATGGCCACCGGAGGGAGAATGTGAAGGAGGCAGATGTGGTGGTGGTTTCCTCTGCGATTCGTCCGGGCAATCCGGAGGTGGAGGTGGCGGAGGAGAGGCTGATCCCCATCATTCCAAGGGCGGAGATGCTTGCCGAACTGATGCGGATGAAGGTGGGAATTGCTGTCGCAGGGACCCATGGAAAGACAACGACCACTTCCCTGATCGCTACGGTCCTCGCTGCGGGAGGGCTTGACCCAACCGCGGTGATCGGGGGGAGGCTCAATAGCATCGGGAGCAATGCCAGACTCGGCCAAGGGGAGTTCCTGGTGGCTGAGGCAGATGAAAGCGACGGTTCCTTTCTTAAATTGATGCCCACGATTGCGGTGGTGACGAACATTGATCCGGAACATCTTGATTACTACAAAGGGATCGAAGCGATCAAAGAGGCCTTTCTCGATTTTTTGCATAAGATCCCCTTTTTCGGGTTGGCGGTAGTCTGTCTCGATCATCCCCACATCCAGAGCCTCATCCCAAGATTGAAAAAGAGGTTCACCACTTACGGATTGACGACTCAGGCTGATTTTCAGGCAGAAGAGATCCAGTTCGAGGGGCTTTTAACCTCTTTCGATGTGTTCTATCACCGGAAGAAAGTGGGGAGGTTGAAGATTCGTATGCCGGGTCTCCATAATGTCTACAATTCTCTGGCAACCGTGGCCACCGCCTTTGAACTCGAGATCCCCTTTAAGGTCATCCAGGAGACCCTTGCTGAGTTCAGCGGAATTCATAGGCGCTTTCAGATCAAAGGGGAGAAAAGGGGGGTCCTCGTCGTGGATGACTACGGCCATCATCCCGTGGAGATTATGGCCACTTTGAAAGCTGCAAGAGCCGGATGGAAGAGGAGGGTGATTGCCGTCTTCCAACCCCATCGCTATACACGAACCCAAGCTCTTTTTCACGATTTCTTAACAGCCTTTTACGATGCGGATGTTCTCATCCTGACGGATATCTATCCGGCAGGGGAAGACCGTATCGAGGGAGTGGAGGCAAAGTCGCTCTTCGAAGGGATCAGGGAGTACAGTCGCAGGGATGTGACCTACATCTCCGATAAGAAGGAGATTGTTGACCACCTTCTGCCCATCCTCGTCCCAGGTGACATGGTGATCACTTTGGGGGCAGGGGATATCTGGCAGGTAGCTGATGAACTGGTGAACCGTTTATGATTTCGGATTTCCCCCACCCTATCCCCCAAGGGGGAGGGTGGGGGAAGAGGGTGAAATCCCCGATTCGCAATGGGATGATGAAAGACTACAAGAAATGGGCTGAAGGCTTGATCCAGGGAAGGATCCTTTTCGATACACCGATGAGGCAACTTACATCGATCAAGGTGGGTGGACCCGCGGATGTGGTTCTCTTCCCAAAGGATGTTGAGGAGTTAAGAAAGACGGTTCGATTCGCCAGGAAACGGAAGATCCCCACCCTTATTTTAGGAAAGGGTACCAATCTGATTGTAAGGGATAATGGGATCAGGGGCTGGTTGGTCAGTTTGAGCCAGGGTCTGAGAAGGGTTCGATTCGACGGAGAAACGGTCGCGGCGGAGGCTGGCCTCCCCCTTCAACAACTGGTTCAATATTCGGTTCAGAAAGGGCTCACCGGTCTGGAACCTTTTTTTGGAATCCCGGGGACAGTAGGCGGTGGGCTGGCAATGAATGCAGGGGCATGGGGAGTGGAGATGAAGGATGTCGTCCATTCCATTACCCTGATGAAGGAGGATGGAGAAATCGTGGAGAGGACTCGGTCCAGACTCCGGTTTTCTTATCGAAGATTTTTTCTTCCCTCCTCATGGGTTATTCTCCGGGGAAAGTTCCATCTGAGGAGGGGGAAGAGGGAGGAGATCCTCGAAAGGGTAAGGTCTTATTCGGAGATGAGGAAGAGAGCCCAGCCCATCGGTTATCCGAGCGCAGGGTCCATTTTTAAGAACCCGAAAGAAGGGCCTGCGGGAAGATGGATTGAAGAGGCGGGGCTGAAAGGATTCAGGATGGGGCAGGCGATGGTCTCCGAACACCATGCCAATTTTATTATCAACCGTGGGAAGGCGACTGCCGAGGAGGTCATCCATTTAATGGAGTGGATCGAGAAAAGGGTCTACGAAGAAAAGGGCATCTCCCTGCAGCGGGAGGTCCGGGTGGTTGGAGAATGAGGGAGTCTTCCTTCAGGAAAAAGAAGATCGGGGTGATGATGGGTGGCCTCTCACGGGAGAGAGAGATTTCGCTCAGGACCGGAAAGGCCATCTTGAAAGCCCTTCTCGAAAAGGGGTATCGGGCCTGCGGGATCGATGTGGGCAACGATCTTGTGGAGAAGTTGCTTCAGGAGAAGATCGAGGTCGCCTTTCTGGCTCTCCATGGCCGGTACGGGGAGGATGGAACCATCCAGGGGATGCTGGAGTTGATGAGGATCCCCTATACGGGCTCAGGGGTATTAGCCAGTGCTTTGGCCCTTCATAAGGTGATGGCCAAAAGGGTCTTTCTCTATGAGAAGATTCCGACCCCTTCCTTTGAGGTCATCCGACGGGAGGAGATCGAGAAAGAGGCGGCTAAAATTTCGATTCCCCCTCCCCTGGTGGTGAAACCCTCCAGTGAAGGGTCCACCCTTGGGGTCTCGATTGTGAAGGAGAAGGGAGAGATGATCCCTGCGCTCAAGGAGGCAGGGAAATATGATGAGGAAATTTTGATCGAGGAATTCATGAAGGGGAAGGAGATCACCATAGGCATTCTCAGGGATATTCCTCTGCCCATCATTGAGATCGCCCCGAAGAGCGGCTTCTATGATTACCGCTCCAAATATACGAAAGGGGAGACAGAATATATCATCCCTGCTTCCTTGGCAAGGGAGAAATATCTCTATGCCCAGGAGATCAGCATGAAGGCCTTTCGGGCCCTTGGCTGTTCGGATTGTGCGAGGATCGATCTCATGACGGATGAGGAGGGGAATCCCTTTGTGATCGATGTGAACACCATGCCGGGGATGACAGAGACCAGCCTTTTACCCAAGGCGGCTTCGTATGCGGGAATTCCTTTTGAAGACCTGGTGGAGAGGATTCTTTTAGGGGCGTCATTAAAAATAGAGAGCAGATCATAGAAATATGAAGCACCAAACACCAAGCACCAATAACCAAATAATGACCAAAATCCCAATAACCAAAATTCTAACTAAAGAATATTTTAAATCCCCCTCTCCCCAGTGGCTGTGTTGTAATTCCGTTCATGGTTCGAGAGCCTCACCACGAACGGACTACGACATGTTAAAAATTAATCACTTAGCCGTTCGTCCTGAGCGTGTCGAAGGGC